>OJMG01000082.1_pt1 | contig 88131 bp, 71 predicted proteins | sample 1597141 | NCBI WGS metagenome assembly OJMG01 (sample SAMEA2452119, study PRJEB22498) | human gut metagenome | biome: human feces; feature: human gut; material: feces | place: Australia | collected 2012 | reverse complement strand
TAATAGTATTCAATTGTATAATTATTTGCACCAGTATGTATTTCTTTGATTATATTACTTCCATCTAAAATATAATTAACTGATTCTATTTCATCTCCATTATCAATTGACTTACCAATTCTAATTCCATTCGCATTATAATAATATTCAATATAATAATCATCATTTTCAATAACGCAGATATTTCTCATATCATAATCAATTTCCCAACCTAAATATATGCTTGGTTGTCCTGTTGATGAATAAGTAATATCATAAGAAATTCCATTAATTGTTGCTTCTACAATTTGGTCATTATCATCATACCAAAATTCACCTGAATAACTTACATTAGGCCCCTGAGAATAGTAACCTATTACATTTCCTCTAGAATCATATCCGTATTCATTCATATATGAATCATCTTCTATTTCAACCCATTGTGCAGTTAATTGATTAAAAATGTCATAATAATTTTCTTCATAATATACTTCTACACCATTTGTATATCCATAAATTTTTGATATGTTACTATGATCATCATACTCATAGACATATTTAATAATTTGATTACTTCCATTAGTGTATTCTAATTCTTTAATTCTTCCTGTATAATATGTCTTATTATCATTTGGATTAACTGTTGTTTCATAAGTGTACTTACTTTCAATTGGTAAAGTAGTAATATAATAGCTTATTACTTCAAGTTGTCTATATGAATCATTAGTATATTCATAATCAATAGCAAATTTTCCTGATATTGATTCACCAGTTAACTTATTATCTTCAACATCTTCATCAGGATTTAAATCAGTATATGTATAATTATTATCTCCATTTATATTATGTTTACCAATTAAATTACTATTAGTATCATAAGTATAGGAAATGTTATTCCCATTAGTTGCATTTACATTTATTAGCTTATTTTCATAATCATAGTTATAATAATATGTTACATTTTCTTTGTAATCTGTGTAAGAAGCAATTTCACCATAGTCATTATATGTATATTCTAATACTACATATTTTGAAGAGCCTGTTCCATTATATATCTTCGATACTTGATGATTTTCATTATACTCAATTGATATAGTTCCATAACTATAAACACTTTCAACTAATTCTCCTGTATAAACATCAGATGAATTATTTTCATTTTTATAATTGTTTGTAAGTAGCAAACTATCTCCAACACTAATAGTCTTTAAATCACCGTAGTCATTATATGTGAATGTATAAACTAAGTCACCATTTGTAATAGTTAATATATTTCCAAATTCATCATATGTATAAATGATAGTTTTTTTATTAGTACCCTGACCGTTTACTAACTGAATAACATTTCCATCTTTATCGTATGTGTATTCAGTTGATACACCATTTGGATCTACAACTGATGTTACAAGACCTGTTAAATAATCATATGTATATGTTGTAACTTTTCCAAATACATCTGTCTCAGTTTTAGGATACAATCCATCATCAGTATCATCGGTGCTGCCATAGAAATATCCAATTTCTTCTTCATCCCCATTTTCAGATTTTCCAACTGCTGTAATATCTTCAATATTACCATTCTCATTAGTATTAATTGTAGTCACAATATTTTGATTTTCAATAGTATTTAAATAACCATTTTCATATTCTAAACTAGTTTGATCATTGTCTGTTGCAATTTGAATAATGTTACCATCGTTATCATACTCGTAACCTGTTGTAGAACCAGTTATTTCATTGTTTTCTTCAGTCACATATCCATCATCATTATATGTTAAATTTATTCCATATCCTTCTTTATAAATTGCAAAATTATCAACTACTGCATATGAAGTTTCTGAGTTATTCTTTATCTCAATTGAAATAGCAATGTAGTCTTCTGGTGCTTTAAATTTGTTCATCATATAAGTTGCATTAATATCATTTTCATCAAATACAAATACTTTTTCGTTTTCTCCATTTTCAGTAATGAACTTAAAGCTTACAGTAACATTTCCAGTATAATTTTCATAAAAACAATATCCACCAAAAACAAATATGTCATCTTTTAATCCAGGCGTATGAATTATTTGATATATACTGTTATTATTAAATAATTTAACATACTTACTTCCACAATTTTCATTAAATACATCTAACGAAGCATCGTCATAAAAATTAACATCTATAAGTTCGCATCCATTATAAAATTCCCAACCATAAATTTCATTATTATTATAGAAATCTGCTAATGTATCAACTTCAAATGATGAATTTTCTAAATAGTTATATCTAGTATCTACATAATTCGTATTTACTTGAATATTGTCAAAATAAGCTTTACCAGTTGAACTATTAACTAAATATACTTTTGCTTTACCACTAAAATTAGCAATAAACTTATATTCAAATCTAACAAAATTTGTTGTATTTTTTACGTTATTTGAACTAGATTGGTATGTAATTGTACCATCTGTTCCTACTACTTCAATATAAGCACCATTACCTGTATTATTCTTATTGTGAATATAACCAGAAACAATATAAGTTTGCCCTTCTTCTACTGATATTTCTTGATATACTTTAGCAGTTCCACTTGAAGTTTTCTTTAATTCTAAAACTTTAGAACCATATAAATATATGCTCGTATCAATAGATGCCGTTGAATTATTTGTAAGTTCAGTCTTCCATCCGGAAATACTACCCGATTCAATTATTTCAAATCCATGATTATTTATTGGATTACCTACATTTTTAAATGAATTAGATTGTAGGATAACTTTATGATTCATATTATAATTAGGGCTTGTAATTAATGTTCCTTCGCTATCATAATAAATATCTTGATATTTGTAGAAAGTAGTATATCCAGAACTTGTTTCAATTGAATTAGTATGATAATAGTCATCAAAAGTATAACTTGTTGAATCACCAGATCCATTTGTAATTTTAGTCTTTTTTCCATTTGAATCATATTCAAAAGTTAAATAGTCACCATTTGTGAAATCAGTGCTATAAACTTTACTCATTGTAATTCTATTCTTTATATCATACTCAAATGTATAACCTCTGCCATTTTTACTAATTTGCTTTAAATGATTATCTTCATTATATGTAAAATATGTATAAATGCAATTATCAGTAGTTGTTCCATATTTTCCTATATTTTGTAAGTTTCCTTTATCATAAATAAATTCAATATATTCAGCTTGCTCAACATCATCTTCTTTTGGAATATATTTATAGACATTTATAAATGCTAGATAAGAAATTCCTTCCTGATCTTCTGTCGGATTGTTAGCACTAGTTAAGTAGTTAAATAACATATAATTTCCATAGGAATCATCTACTCTTGAAAGTGTTCCATCAGTATTATATGAAATATTAATTCTTTGAATCACTACACCTTCATCGGTTGGTGGATTTTCATATTGATCTTTATCCATATAAATAGTTGTAAGTTTTCCTTCAATATCATATATTTTTAAACTACCATCTGATGTTTCAACTTTATACCCGGTTGTAGCATTTGTTTCATCTACTAATCTATATAAAACATCTCCACTACCATCACCTGCTAAATATTGAGTATCCTCATCATTTTGTGTATAGAATATAATTTCTCTTCCATCTCCTTCTGTTAGAAGTAGCCTTGAATTATAGAAGAATGTTGAAATTCTTTCATTATAATTTATACTAAATCCATTACCATATTGACTATTATTATGTTTTCTATTAGCATTATAAATATGAGATAAATTTAATAAATTACCATCATTGTAATCATTATAAATAAATGTTAAATTACCACTATTATGAGAAATATAGACATCTAAATCGTTACTAATTGGAAGTGATTCATAAGTATAGTAGTCAGCAAGTCCTGCATCTGCTACATACCCAAGTGTAATAAGTGGTTTATCTCCACCTAAATCCCAACCTAATGAATATGCTACTTCTGCGTTTGCATTAGCATCAAGTGATAATTCAAATCCTAAACATATATCTTCAGTTTTAAAATCTTCTAATCTAGATGTAATTCCTTCTAAAATATCAAACTTATGATTAAAAACTGTTGAGCCATGGAAATACTGACTGTCAACATATTCAGTATTATATGTTGGTGGTTCACCTCCAACTGGCCAATTAAATGATGTGGCATATTTTAAATCTACTTTAGAACCTACACTCACATTTGTACTTGATACAGTTGTTAAAATTAAATTAGCATACATTAATTGATTTTGAGTAATTATATCCCCAATATTTTTATCATATTCTCTAGGAATATAAAGTTCAAGATATGCTACTTTATCATCATTGGTAGTTGAATTACTTCTATTAGCTAAAGAAAATGAACCAATATCTAAATGTTGAGCAGTATTAGCTTGTTTATCTACTGAAAGTAGCCATGTTACACCATCTAATATTCCACCATCTGTTAAAGTGATTTCTGGGTCAATTACAACAGGATATGTTGCATCTTTTAAATATTCATTACTTGGAGTTACTTCTACTTTATATGTATTTTCATCAATAACATTAATTTCAAAATCAATATCTTTTGATGTGTTATTTTCAGCATCATACATATAATATTCATTCATAACAAATACTTCGGTTTGACCATCATAAAAATATAATTCATCACCAATTCTTTCAATTCTCAAATCGGTATCTATATAATAACTATAATTATAATTTTCAATATATGATTTTAAAATTATATTTTCTTTAATAGAATCCTGTTTTATGATGTATTGAATAATTTCTTGAGAACTTAAATTATACGATATCTCATCTTTTGTATTCTTCTTTGTTCTATCAATTTTATCACTTAACTTTGCATTAATATCCTTCTCAATATCATAGTATATTTTAATTTCATTATTCAAATAATTTAATACCACTTCATTATTCTTATTTAGTTTATTCGGAAATGAAATATTATACTTATTTGAATTATTATGGTATCTATTATTATCTTTTAAAGACAACGAGTTATCAATTTCTTTCCACTCATCTTTATCTTTATAATGAATTTTTTCTCCATAATATTCAGTTTCATACATTCCATTTTCTTTTAAATACGTTTTTGAATTTGATGTTCTTAAACTATTAATTTCTTCAATTTTATCAAATTCAGAAAAATCTCTTTCAACATCATCAGCTATTGTTGTATATACTTCTGGTTCTAATGCTTTCGCAATTGCCCCTAAATGTAAATGTCCCATTATCATACCAATTATTAAAATAACAATAACTACTTTAGAAAATATAGATATATGCGATGCCTGTGTTGAAAAATATTTAATTTTATTCTTTTTTCTTCTCATAATACCCTCCATTTTTATGATTATTTTTCACTTAAATTACAATTATTTTTAGTACTAATATACTACTAATTCTTCGAAGATAATCACCATATTTAACAAATAAATTTTTATCATATACCACACCTCCTTAAAGTTTTATCATTAACAAAATCAAAAAAACTCCCTTAAGTTAATCCTGAGAGAGTCGTATAAATACCTATGAAATTTTTTTATTATACATTAAGATATCTATAATACTATCCTAGTGTATGAGCTTTTTCCCACATTCATATTATAGCAAATATTACCATTGATGTCAAACAAATTAATGCATTGTAACTTTTTTCTAATAGTCTTTACAACAAAATACTCTCAAATTTGGTCCACATTGTTTTAATCCTTTATACTCCAGTTTGTTTTCGCATCTTTTTTAAAGAACTGGACAAGGCTATAAAATCGGTTCATAATTTGCAAATCTCTTTTATTGTCCATTTTATTTCCACCTTTATCTCTTATAGGTTCGAGTCCCATCAGAACTAAAGGCTCAAGTCCGGTCAAACAATGGTTCGAGTCCATGGTAAGTCTCCATAGGTATGTACAACAAAAAGTCTTTTATTTTCATTAAAAAATAGGATATTCTAACCAAATATGGCCAAAATACCCTATAAAATAGAAAAAAGTAAGCCTTTTTAATAGAAAACCAATGTTTCTATAGAAGACTTACCGATTTACTTGAATGTGTAAGACATACGAAAAGGCTATAAATTGATTTATGTATAAGAACTATACACATATTCTAACACTTTCTGAAATATTTAATCCTTTAACACAATTGTTAATATCATTAATAAAACCATTTTGATAATCTTTTGGTAATGAATTTCTCAAATGAATTAATGCTTGCTTTAGGTCTAAACTATTCGAATTAAAGTTAAGCATAATTTTGTTATGAGATACTCTATTTCTTAGACTATTAATTGCATCTCTTCCACTTTTTAAACTATCAAAATCTATCTTTGTAGTTAATAAACTTTCATTTTCTAAAACTTCTTCTATTACATCATTTAAATAGCCCCTTTCCAATTTATTATAACTAGCCTTATTTATATTCCAAATGAGTGCTCTTAAATAATCCTCGCAAAATGACAAATATTTAAAAATATTTATTAATAATCTTTTATCATATCTTACTAAATCATCAATATTTTTCCATGTTATTTCTATATTATTTTCATCAAGTATATCTGCAAATTGCTCATACTTGGCAATTCCTTTTAAATTCAACCATCTGTCAGCCTCTTCTTTATTTGCATCATAATCAATAATTCTATCTTTTAATTTGTGCATAATTGTTTACCTCTCTTACAAATACTTGGACTGATGATATTTTGGTTTCATCATTATCACTTTTACTTTTTTCTCTACATTTTGCTGGAATAATATGGTTTTCAATCAAATCTCTTTTATCATTGGGTGATAAATCCTTAAACTTTATGTATGCTTCGCTTAATTGAGGTAATTCATTCCAAGTAAATTCATTTTTACTCGGTACTTCTTTTTTATTATTTCTTCTTATAATTTGATTGTTTTTAGGAAATAATTTGATAATCACAAAATCTATATGAAAATGATGTCCATTTGTATTTATTAAAGTAATTGCTGTTGTTGAATTTTCAATTTTTTCATTTTTTGAAATATGTTTGTTAAATGCACCAATAAAATCTTGTTTTATTTTTGTAGCGTCTTTTAATTGGTTATTTTTATAATCTTTAGAGTTTTTAGTTAAAAGAATTTGGTAGTCTAGATCATACTGTCCCCTTTCATCTTTAACCATAGTTCCCCATTTGCCTGAGCCAACCAATCTATATGAAAATTTATATTTTTTTGATATCTCTTGCTGAACAAAATTAAGAAGTTTTAATGCTCGCTGTCTTGCGACTTTACATTCTTTTTTGCTAACTCTATTACATTCCATGATATTATCTCCCTCTATTCTATTTTCTCACTTTATCTCACTATTAATATAAATTTCTGTTAATAAATCTTCCATTCGAAGATAAAATGACTTTTTACTATATAGTGTCCCAATAGTTTTTGATATACTTGAGAATATTGCCCATCCTATTAGCACTAAAACTACTAATTCTGCAATAATTTGTGCCTTTTCATTAGCAATGTTGGCATTTTGGTCATAAATAAATACCACTATGCTAATAAAAATAGCTAAAATTGATAAAAATGTTCCGCCACTATTTATAGAACGCGGAATATAGATCCTATAATGTTCTATAATGTTTCCCACTTTTGGTCTTGTATTAATTCCTTCTTCTTTTAAAATTTTTTTGAGCAATTCCTTATCTTTATTTTTTTGTTTATCAAAAAAATTTTTTATGGTATAAGATAAATTGAATACTTTTTTCCAATTCGTTTTTGAATATACTTTCATACAAACATTTTTAAAAACAAGGTATCCATATATAATAAAACATAAAAATATTATGAAAGCAATGAATATCCAAAGATTAGTTTCTTTTAGAATTAAAAATCCAAATACAAAATAGAAAATAAATACTATAAATAAAAAGATAATATTTTTATGATAGAGAGATGATTTTTTAAATTTACTTTCTATATTATTAAACATTACTATTCATTCCTTCCATAAATCAATTTTCTTTAAATTCCTATAGCTTAATTCATCTAAATCATTTATATAACATTCAAATATATTTTCTATTCCAGCAAGTTTAGCATTTGAATACACTAAACTTTTTTCATCATTTGACATATTTAATCCTAATATAATTCCATATGGTTTCCAACCCATTGTTATTGGTTTATTATGCCAAATTGAAGATATCATACGCCATTCTTGATCATACATATGACATTTTTTCTTTATTAATGTAATTTTTTCTCTTTCCCATTCCATTCTAGGGAATAAATTAAAAATGATGTCATCCCTCGTTTCGTTAGAAGTAAATTGCCTTAAAAGTAAAGATGCAGTAAACCATTTAGCATATTCTGTAGCATCATATGGTTCATCAGAATAATAAATAGGATATAAAGATGTATTGGAATCTTTTATCACACAATTATGACATTTTTCTTGTTTCCCACATAAATAATTTGCTTCATCTTCCATATCATATATAAGAACAAACCCTTTATGTTGATTGGCATATTTAATCCACAAAGTTTCATTTAATCCATTCTCTGAAAAGCAAGCCGATAATGTATAACTTCTTAAAGTATTTCTAATATCCCTTTTGATTAATTTAACTATCTTATTGCAAAAATCATTGGTATTGAATGATTCCATTTTCTTATTAATTTCATTTTCATTAAATCTCATACCTATTTTTCCATATATGAATTCTATTTTTCTAATTACATCATTTTGTTGGAAAAATTCATCAATGCTCCTAAGTAGCTCATTTTTGTCAATTCTCAAAAAAGTATCAAAAGGGTCATCATAGTAATTAGATGTTGAAAAACTCAGTTTATTACTTTTTACATCTTCCAAACTTTTGATTGTTAAACTCCTATATCTATAAAGGTATTTTGGATATTTTATTATATTTTCTGGAAACTTATCGTTACTTTTTAAAGAACATAAGGTATTCCAAAAAGCTTTTCTTTCCATTTCATTCATTTTTTTATCCCTCCCTACCTATCAAATTATCTCATCTGCAAAATTCTATTTATTATCATTTTCATTAATTCATATCTTTTTTCAGGAAACATCCATACTATAAAATCTATTGCAATTTCATGATGAGCATAAGTTCCTCCACCTTTTCCTTGCTTTGATACCAACCCTTTTGCATTTGTATTTGTAATCCATATTTTTGAAGTCAGTGTAAATGATGATTCTTTTGTTTTGTCAATTAACTTCCTTGCTTCTTCTAAATTAAAATCTGGATTGTGTTCTTTCTCCCAAAGACATAGCAATTCTAATGTGTTTTTATCACGTAGCCAAGATTGAATAACATAGCTTGGATTAAAACTATCTTTTCTTTTAGCAATCTCTGTTAAAGAATATTTTTGCCCATCTTTAAATCTTAAATGTTCTAAATCTAATTGAAGTTTTGCATAATGTTCGTTTGTTTTTAAAAGATTGTCAATTTGTTCCTTTGCATTTTTCAACGTTTCATCTACATCTTCAGAATTTAAACATGAATTTTGATGAAGTTCTTTTAATGTTTGTTCTAAATTGTCTAAATATTCTTCAATTGCATCGTTATAGATTTCTAATTTCATAAAGTTATCCTCAATATGGATATTATACCATATTTTGACAATAAAGAAAAGTAAACTACTATAACTTACGTATTTTTACGTTTTGTCTTATTTACATTATTAAAAGTCACATATTCTTATGTTTAATTTTTTAACATAATTTTTCAAAGTTAATTATGGCATAAAATTGACAAAAAACATAGATTTTCATCAATTTTGTATAAAAAAATTAAAAAATCGTACTTGTCCTTCGACAAAATACGACTTTGTTTTCAATGGTGCAATCGATGAGACTCGAACTCACACGTCCATTTGAACACTACCCCCTCAAAGTAGCGCGTCTACCTATTCCGCCACGATTGCATAAACAATTTTCTATTTAAGAAAATTGCTAATTAATTTCAGTAACATCATCTGGATAGTATGTGTTAACTTCACTATGAATATCATCACTTGCTATTTGGGCAAGAGGTAATTTTATATATGTTACTTCTGCCTCTGCCAAAATATTTCCATCCATATCATAAATTTTTGCGTCACCAACAAATCCTCTTTTAGTATTTTTAATAATTTTACCAACTGCTTTCAATTTAACATCATACAGAACAATTTTTCTAAATTTAACTTTTAAATCCATTGTGACACCCCATGTTGTTGGTTCTGTAATCCAGATAGCTCTTCCTGCAACTTCATCTAACATAGCGGTAATCAAACCACCATGAGTACGCCCAGGATAACTTTGATGTATTGATTTGTATTCAAAAATACTTACTAAACTACCATCTTCCATCTCATAAAATGGTGCTTTTAGTCCAAAAGGATTATCCATTCCACAAATGTAACACATTTTACTATTTGTTTGCTTTTTTAAAACCTTCATCTTTTAACCTCTATGTATTAATTTACAATTTTTTTCGTATGATAGAATATAGGAGGGATTCCATTTGAACAATAATTACGAAGAATTCAAAGAAGCTGTCAAATCCTTCTCCAACTGGTTAGATTCCATCCCACCTTATGAATATAGTTTGACCGGTGTTATCATAGCATATATTATAGCACCAAATCTAACAAATAATGCCCAAAATGCTTTTGGAAATTGGCTAGAACTAGTTGGACAAATTATTTTAACTATTTCTGCTCAAGCAAGTGCAACACCCGAGACGGGTCAATATAATCGACTACTTGCAGACGTTGAAAATCTAAAAGCAGAAATTGAAAGATTAAAAAATAGAAATTAAATATTTTTCCAATAAGGTAACGAAGCCTTTTGATAAATATTCTCATTATAATATTTTATTTCGTTTTTATCATATTCGTCCATATCTAATAATAATTCATCTAATTTATTACTTTTTATTTTCAACTTATTTATCACTTGCGATAATAAAACAATTCTTGATATTTCATAACGATAAAAAGGATAATTTTCCTCTAACATTTCTTTTGCAAATTCTCCACTAAATCTTTCATCGTTTAATAGATAAAAATATGCATAAAAATAAACAATATGCGAACAAGTATATTTTCCACTTTTGTTAATTACTGATAAAATAATATTTTTAGCCTCATCTATCTCTACATCAGTACCAATCCCACTAATTTTAGCATAAGCATAATATCCATAAGCGCAATCACAATCGGGTTCTATCACTTTTTTTATTTTCTCATAAGCCTTTTGGTAATAATGAAAAGCCTTTTGATTATTATTAGATAATTCTAAACATCTCGCATATAGGCTTAACGTACAAGAATCATCTCCATACTCATTCAGACATTGTTCAATTATTTTTTTGCCCTTTTTCAAATTTTGATGATAACCATTTTCTTGGTAAATATATCTAATAGCAACCTTTCGCTTAGACCACACTGAATCACCTTGTAGTGCATTCTTTTCATTTTTTTTAATAATTTTATTCATTTTTTTAGAATTTGTATAATTACAAATAGAATCATAGTATTCAAGTTCATCAATATATCCTAATTCATAAGCTTGATAATAGTACTTGATAATTTCATCATATGGTTTATTTATTCTCAATGCTGTTTCCGCAAGATTAAAATAAATTATTCCTTCTGCTCTTGTTTGAATAATCGTTTGTAAAAATTGATAGTTATCCTCTTCCCTTTTTAACATTCGATTCACTTTTAAAATATCAAGCATAATCCCATTATTAGGAAATAATTCATAAGCTTCACGAAAACAATTGAGTGTCATTTCTATTTTATTACTATCCATATCTAGTAATAATGCACCTTCCATATACTTCAATTTCCAAGATTGATGATTATGAAGATAAGGAATGATTAAATCTAAAGCTTTTTGATACTCTTTAGCATCATCATATACTTTAACCTTTTCCATAATCATATCTTCCTCATTGTCTTCAGTTTTCATCGTATCAATTATTTCTAAAGCTTTAGTATAATCTTTTTTAATGGTATATCCCTCAATCAATAAAGTTTTGACTGAATAATCGTGCTCCTCATATTGTAAACATATTTCAGCATTATAAATAGCCTCATCAACTAAAGCAATATGATTTGTTTTATAATACTTTTTCATTGCTAAACGAGCCTTTAAATAGTATACAACTCCACTATGACCGAAACTACTTACAAAATGATCAATTTCCTGAGAAGCCTCGTCAAATTTTTCTAAAGAAATCAAAATATCACATTTGCAAATTAGATAATCCAGTTCCTCTTCTAACTCCTTATCCTTTAAGCATTCATTAATCATTTTCAAGGCTTCTTCTAAATCCTCATCGTTTCCTCTTCTAGCATAAGCCCTAGATAACGCAAAATAAATCTCATTAGCAAATGGTGTATCATTTATAATAGCCAATTTTCCATATTTTATAACCTCATCTATCATATCTAATTCATCATAAACAAGAGTAAGAAAAGAATATGAAATTTTAGCATATTTTGTTTTTTTATTGATTAACTCTTTCAAATCATTAATAGTATTTTCAAAATGTTCTTTTAAGCGCGAAATATCAATCATAGCCCTACTATATCTAGCATCATTTTCTAATGCCTTATCACCAATAAGATTTGAAAAGGCTTCATACGCTTCTTTATATTTTTCCTCTTCAACTAATTGAAAAGCTTTTATTATGTCATTCATCATATCACCTAATATTTTTTCATTTCCATTTCATGGTCTTTTTTCTTCAAATCTTCACGTTTATCATAAAGTTTTTTACCTCTTGCCAAAGCAATTTCAATTTTGGCTAAACCATTTTTTAAATAAATTTTAGTTGGAATAATCGTATAACCATCTTTAGCTATTTTAGTTGTTAATCTAACAATTTCAATTTTATGCATTAATAATTTTCTTGTTTGATCAGGACGATGATTGAAGAGATTTCCCATTTCATATTTTGAAATATTCATACCATTTATAAAAATTTCACCATGTTTAATATAACAAAAACTATCTTGTAAATTAACTTTACCATTTCTAATGGCCTTGATTTCAGTACCAGTTAAAACAATTCCACATTCATATTTTTCATCAATAAAATAATCATGAAATGCTTTTTTATTTTGAGAAATAATTTTTTCTAACGCATTATTTGCCATTTCATTTGTCCTTCCTTAAAAGTCTAAATTCAACTGCTCTTTTCTCCAAATTCGTTTTTATCACTCGCACAATTACTTTATCACCAATTTGATAAACCTTACGAGTTTTTTCTCCTTTTACTCTTCCTTTTAATTCATCAATTTCATAATAATCATCAGTCATTTGATTATATTTTACTAAACCTTCTACTGTATTGTCAAGCATAATATATAGTCCATATTGCGTGATTGAAGAAAGAATTCCTTTAAAGGTTTCACCAATAAAATTGCTCATATACTCGGTTTTCTTCAAATCCACACAATCTCTTTCTAACACTTCTGCTTTTCTTTCAGTTAAACTAGCCTGAATAGCAGATTTATTTACTTTTTCCATAAAATAAGAGACAGGATTTGTAGCAAACGTTTCTTTTTTTCCAAGCATAAATTCTTTGATTAAACGATGCACAAGCAAATCTGGATATCTTCTAATTGGTGAAGTAAAGTGTGTATAACAACTACTTGCTAGACCAAAATGACCTATATTGGTCTCTTGATATTTAGCCTTTGTCATACTTCTAATCATTAGTCTAGAAACAATAGCATCTTTAATTTTCTCACTTTTAGTTCTCGTTTCATTTTCCATATCAAGTAAAATTTGTTGAAGGGTTTTTGGTAAAGCTTTTTTGTTTTTTATTTTCATATCATAACCAAATTGGTCTAATGCTAGAAGAAGTCTTGTAAGTTTTTCATCTTTCGGTTCTTCATGAACACGATAAATGAAAGGTACATCAAGCCATGTCATTGCTTGAGCAACTGTTTCATTAGCAACTAGCATAAATTCTTCAATTAATTTTTCAGCAGTTCTTCTTATTCGAACCTCTATTTGTATAACTTTACCATTTTCATCTAAGATAAGTTTAGGTTCTAATGATTCAAATTCAAAGGAACCTCTTTTCAATCGCATATTATTAAGAATTTTAGCCAATTCTTCCATATTTTGTAAAAGAGGAACAATATCTTGATATTTAGAAATCAATTCTTTATCATTATCTTCTAAAATTTGATTGACAGCAGTATAAGTCATTCGATGATTGCTATGAATTATTGCTTCAAATATCTCATAATTGACAACTTTACCACTACTATCTATTTCCATCTCGCAAGCCATTACTAACCTATCCACTTTTTCATTCAAAGAACATATGCCATTAGATAGTTTTTTTGGAAGCATCGGAATAACCCGATCTGGTAAATAAACACTAGTTCCTCTTTCATATGCTTCTATATCAAGAAAAGATTGTTCTTTAACATAGTTAGCCACATCGGCAATATAAACCCCTAGTAAATAATGACCATTATCTAATTTTTCAACACAAATAGCATCATCTAAATCCTTTGCATCATCACCATCTATTGTAATAATGGGTTTATTCCTTAAATCCCTTCTTTTAGGATTTTTAGTCATTTCTTCATTGGAATTTATACTAGTAGGAATTACTTGAAGTTCTTCAACCGCCTCATTTGAAAATTCAGTTCTAATATTTTTAGCTAAAACTAATCCAGTTATATCTAATCCTGGTAAATTTTTATTTCCATACGATTTTATGATTACCCCATCTGCTGTATGATTTTGACAAAATGTATCAATTTTAACCTTTACGATATCTCCACTAACAGCATGATTGATATCTTCTTTTTTAACAAAAACTTGTAAATGGATTTTATAATCAAGAGGTTTAACAACATATTTACCATGATATTTACTAATAATACCAACTAATTCCGTATTATTTCTTTTAACAATTTCTAAAACTTCACCTTCAAGCCGTCCTTTAGAATCAAAATTGTATTTGACCATAACTTCATCATAAGTTAGTGCTCCATTTAAAGCACTATATGGAATAAAAATACTACCATATTCAGTATCTAAAAAAGCAAAGCCAGCATCTTTTACATCAATAATCCCATATGCTATATTAAAATATGCCAAAGGTGCAAATTGACCTTTAGAATTATAAATTATTAACTTTTCATCGACCATTTGATTTAATGTTTTAGCAAGCAAAGTAAAATCGCTAGCCGAATTAAGATTTAACAGATTATACAATTCATCAATATTTAAAGGTAAATAATCCTTTTTATTCATTATATCTAAAATTTGATTTTTCATAATCATAAATCTCCTTTTTAAAATAAAAAGGGCACTTTATTGGCCCTTTGTGATTTTATAGTTTTGGTAAAATTACTACAACAATTGCGACAACAAAAAAAACAATTGAAAGAACTGTTGTAATTTGATTAATAACTTTTTCAGCACCTCTTTGTTTCTGCTTTGCCATTTCTGATTTTGCCCCTGAAAATGCACTAGATGCATCATCTTTTGAGTTTTGTAATACAATAATTAGCGTTAAAGCCAAAGAGATAACTAATAATAAATAATCATACCAATGCATTGCACCCATATACGTGGCCTCCTATTTGACATTTTAATATATACTAAACAACGTAAATGTATTATATCATAAAATTCATTTTAATTCTACTAATTTACTAATTTATTTTTTTATAGCATATTTAACAACGTCATCAACACTTTCAACGGGAATAATATTTAGACTATTTTTGACACTATCTGGTACTTCTTCCAAATCTTTGGTATTATCTTTAGGAATTAAAATGGTTTTAAGTCCACTTCTATGTGCCGCAATAGATTTTTCTCGTAATCCTCCAATTGGTAAAACTCTACCTCTTAGCGTAACCTCGCCTGTCATTCCTACACAATGATCAACTTTTTTACCATTAAAGGTTGAAATAATTGCTGTAGCAATTGTAATACCTGCAGATGGACCATCTTTAGGAATTGCCCCTTCTGGTACATGAATATGTAAATCACTTTGTTTAAAAACATCAGGATTAATATCAAACTTTTCAGCATTTGTTTTAACATAACTTAAAGCAGCTTGGGCAGATTCTTTCATTACATCACCAAGTTTACCTGTTAGAACAAGTCTACCTTCACCTTTATAATGAGTTGCCTCCACTGACAAAGTATCACCACCAAATTGAGTATAAGCAAGTCCTGTAACAACACCTATTTGATCTAATTCTTCAGTCATATTATGAGTATATTTTGGTCTTCCTAAAAATTCTTCAATATTATCAACTGTAATATCAACTTTGTCTAAATGATCAATCAAAATTGTTTTTATGGCTTTGCGAACTAAAGTTCCAATCATTCTTTCTAATTCACGAACTCCTGCTTCTCGAGTATACTCTTGAATAATTTTATAAATCGCTTGATCACTAATTGTAAAGGATGCTTCATCTAATCCATTATTTAACAATTGTTTTTTAACAAGATGACGTTTGGCAATTTCAAACTTCTCATACTCAGTATAACTAGATACTTCTACAATTTCTAGTCTATCTCGCAAAGGTGCAGGTATATTTCCTAAATAGTTTGCTGTAGCAATGAAAAAAACATTTGATAAATCATAAGGTTCTTCAAGATAATGATCGCTAAAATAGCGATTTTGTTCTGAATCTAAAACTTCTAACATTGCACTAGTTGGATCACCTTTATAGTCACTAGACATTTTATCAATTTCATCTAAAAGAAAAACGGGATTATTTGTACCTGCTTTGGCCATTGATTGTAAAATTCTTCCAGGCAAAGCTCCAAGATATGTTCTTCTATGCCCCCTAATTTCTGATTCATCTTTGACACCACCTAAGGCTTGTTTAACAAATTGTTTATTTAAAGCCTTGGCAATACTTCTTGCAAGTGAAGTTTTACCAACACCAGGAGGACCTACTAAACATAAAATGGTCTGAGGATTTTTATGATTCATTATTTTGACCGCTAAATATTCTAAAATTCTGTCTTTTACTAAATCAAGTCCATAGTGATCTTTATCTAATTCAGCTTTGGCAATATTGATATCCTCACAATCAACTGATTGCTTACTCCAAGGAAGTTCAATCATAAAATCTAAATATTTACGAATTACCCCTGATTCAGGTGAACTACCAGGCATCGAAACATATCTATTCAGTTCAATAAGAGCCTTTTCTTCAATAGTTTTAGGCATACCGGCAGACTGAATTTTTTTCCTAAGTTCATCTATTTCATTTTCACGTTTTGCTTTTTCGCCAAGTTCTTCTTGAATTGCCTTCATTTTCTCACGCAAATAGTATTCTTTTTGCGATTCGCTTATACTTTTTTTTACTTCATTTTCAATTTTAGTTTCTAATTCTTTAAACATTTGTTGCTTATATAAATCTTCTAAAAGTGAGGAAAGACGACTGGTAATGTCTAATTCAAATAAATATTTTAATTTTGACGACAAATCAATATTTAAATTGTGAGCAACAATATCTGTAAACTCATCATAACTTACAGCTTTACTTAAAAGATTATTATTTTCTTTAGTCAAAACAACATCCAATCCTGTTTTAATCATAAATTTTTTAATTAAACCATATGTAGCATCATCCTTAATGTTATCAGATGATATAGATGGAGTTGTCACGATATCAACTAAAAATCCTGTCGATGAAGTTAAGAAACCCTTAATATCGCATCTTACAATAGTCTGAAATTTAACTCTTCTAGTTCCACTAGGACTTGTCATATTCAGTGCGATTTTAGCCACTACAGCTCGTCTATAAAAATCATTTTCAGTAAAATTTGTTTTATTTTTTTCAGGAACTAATAATACTAAATAATTCTTATATTGTTCTGCTACTTTCAAAATTTTTAAATCTATATCATTATTAAAATCAACTCGAACTTCATTATTAGGTAGTGGAACAAAATCCTTAATAACAATTCCTGGCAATTGAGCATCAATTTTTTCTAATCGATTAAACATTTTATCATCCTTTCTAAAAATTTAAAATAACTTAAATTTTTTATTTTATGCATTTATAACTTTTTCTTTTCTTTTTATAATCTTATTTTGATTAATTTCAATTATCTTAGTTCCATCATTCAGTGGTAATTCAAATAATGTATCTAACATCATTTCCTCCACAATTTTTTTAAGTGATCGAGCACCAGTTTTTTCTTTAATTGCTCTTGCGGCAACTTCATCTAAGGCATTATCTAAAAAAGCCAATTCAACATCACATGTTTTGAATATATTTTGATATTGTTTAATAATAGCATTGGATGGTATTGTTAAAATTTGTTTTAATTCACTGGCTGTTAACTCATTCAGTCTTGCAATAATCGGTAATCTTCCTAAAAGTTCAGGAATGATACCATATTTTCTAATTTTATCAAGATAATTAATTTCATCATTAATTTTAGAGGAATTAAAACCCACACTATATTTTGTTTCACCCTCTAATCCTTCAAATGCACCGGCACAAATAAATAAAATATTAGTAGTATCTATTTTTAAACATTCTTGATATGGATGTTTTCTACCCCCTTGAGGAGGAACATTTACAATATTGCCTTCTATAATTTTTAATAAAGCATTTTGAACACCCTCACCAGATACATCTCTTGTTATTGATGGATTTTCACCTTTTCTTGCTAGTTTATCAAATTCATCAATAAAAACTATCCCTTTTTCCGCAAGACTAATATCATAATCCGCATTTTGAATTAATCTTAAAAGAATATTTTCAACATCCTCGCCAACATAACCAGCTTGAGTATAAACAGTAGCATCGCAAATAGCAAGTGGTACTTTAAGAATTTTAGCCATTGTCTTTGCAAGGTGAGTTTTACCAGTTCCAGTTGGTCCAATCATCAAAATATTAGATTTCTCTAAATGAAGAGAAGGATTAGTAATTCTTAAATAATGCAAATATAAAGCAACCGATAAAGTTTTTTTAGCATCTTGTTGCCCTATAACTTCTTTTTCTAAATCCAAATAAATTGATTTAGGTGTTATTTGATTGACTTCAAATTTATATAACTCCCTTTTCTGTTCTTCTTCTTGAAATTCAACTAGTTTATGATATAAATCTAGACAATCAAAACATATACAAGCATTTAATCCTTCAATTCCTAAATTATCAATTGTTATTTCATTATTACAAAATGAACAAAATTTTTGTTTTGCCATATAATAATCACGCTCCATAATTATTATGGAGCGAATTATCTTTTTTATGATTCTTTTTCGTTACTTATTCACTTTTTTGTGTTTTAGTTATTGCATTTGCCTTCAAAAGTTCAATTACTTTATTCGCTTTAACTTGATACGCAACTTGGTTTATACGATATTGTTTTTTGACTTGAGCAATTTTTTTATCTGCATCTTTGTCTTGATCTTTCACACCTGCAATTTTTTTATATTCTGCTTCTATTTCTTTATCAGATGCTTCAATTTTTTCAAGTTCAATAATTTTATCAATCACAAGTTCTTGTAAAAAGGATTTACGCGCATAGTCTTCCGCATTTTTCTTAAAATCATCAAGTGAAGCCATTCCACTATATTGTAACAAAACTTCAACTGGCATTTTGTATTGTTTAGCTTGTTCTTCTACTCTTTTTACTTGATTTTCTACCTCAGAATCAATTAATGATTTGGGAAATTCCGCATAAGATGCTTTACAAACAGCATCAACTAAACTATTTACCAAATGACTTTCTGCTTCTTGTTCTTTTCTCTTTTTTAAATCCGCTTTCACATAATCTAAATACGCATCAACTGTTTGAACTCCAGAAATTTCTAATTCTTTTACCAATTCATCATTTAATTCAGGATATACTTTTCCTTTTACTTCATGAACTTTAACTTTGAAAGTGGCATCTTTACCTGCTAAACTTTCATGATAATCCTTAGGAAAGGTAACATTAACCTCAACTTCATCCTCACTTTTTGCACCAATTAATTGATCTTCAAAGCCAGGTATAAATGATTTTGAACCTAATTCAAGGGGATAATTATCAGCCTTTCCTCCGTCAAAAGCAACACCATTTACAAAACCCTCAAAATCAATAACAACAGTATCCCCATTTTCAGCAGGTGTATCCTTAATGACATTTTCAACTTTAGTATCTAATACCTTTTTAACTTCTTCATCAATATCTTTTTTTAGTACTCTTGTTGAAAGAGGTTTTACTTTAATTCCTTTGTATTCACCAAGATGAACTTCTGGCCATACATCAACCTCAGCTGTATAAGTAAATCCTTTTCCTTTTTCAAGAGAAGAATAGTCTAAATCAACTTTCGGTTCATCTGTTGGAAATACTTTTGCCTCCATCACTGCTTTTGGATACGTACTCTCAAAAACAAATTGTAAAGCATCTTGATATAAAGAACTCCAACCATATCTTTGAATAAAAATTGTTTTTGGCATTTTTCCCGGTCTAAAACCATCAGCTTTAACATCTTTTACAACCTTTTCAAAAGCTTTATCTAATGCTTGGTCAAATTCTTCAGCACTAACTTCAACAGTTACTTTAACTGAATTTTCACTTAAGCGTTCTACGTTTACACTCATTTTATTTCTCCTTAAATTTTTTAATATGCTTTATTATTATACTAAATTTCTATGTTTTTTTCAAGTTATAGGCTTTTATTCATATTTAGATAAAACATATTCTTCAACATAGCGAAGTGGCGCAGGTCCACAATCCAAAATATAGGTATGGAACGTTTTATAATCAAAATTGCTTCCTGCTAATTCTTTCACTTTTAGTTGCAAATCTTTAATTTTAAAATAGGTGAAAAAATATGTTTGAAAATTATTAGGAATCTCAACCAATTGCTCAAAAGTTGCTCTAATCGCCTCTTCACTAGCATTTGGATTAAAGTTTAAAATAAAATTTCTTAACTCATTGATATCCCAACCATTATAATGGATTCCCATATCAATTCGTGAATAAATTGCCGCATTGTATTCTTCTTGGAAAATTAAATAATCAACAAAATCATCCGAATATTTTCCTCTTAATAATTCAAAACTAAAAATTTCGGTATAAGTTGCCCAGCCTTCTGAATAACCAGATGATTTTAAAACTTTTCTCAAAATATTAACATCTTTATTTTTAAAGTAAACATTTTGATATAGATGTCCAGGATATCCCTCATGTGCCAATGTTGTATATAAATAGTTATAATCAAGATTGCCATATTCATCTTTAATATCTGCATTGTTTAAATAAATAAATTCTTCCGTAAAATTATCAATCGCACTAGTCATATAAGCAGCTGGACTAAAATTCTCTTCCATTGCTTTATCAATATATTTAACTGTTATCTTAGGTTTAGAAGTAAGTGGCGGAAAATAACTATCAAACGCTGTTTCATAATATGAAAGTTGTTCTTCTGGCGTTTGATTCATCAATTGATAATTCAATACTTCATTTCTAAACTCTTCATCTGTCAAAACTAAATTTTGATAATATGTTAATTTTTCTTCATATATAGCAATTTTATTTTCAATATAGCGAATAGCATCTTCTACTGAAATTTTATAACCCACAGTATCTTGAAAATCAAGTTCATAATACATCTTGCCAATTTCTTCACCTTTAGAATTTATATAATGAGCTAGTCCCATATTGTTCGTTGCTCTACCTTTTAATTTAGGTAACTCTGTTTGTACATAACGATATCCTTCAAGTAATGGTCCCATTACTTTTTCTACATTCGTCTCTTTATATAATGTTTTTTCTTCAGATGTTAAAAAACTACATTCATCAATTTTTTTATTAATTGTTGTAGTCATAAAATGTTCTGAACTATCCACTTTTGAAATAAAATTTTGACATTGCATAACCACTTTATCAATTACAAAATCTGGCATTCCATAGCCATTATCAGCCTTTTCAATTTCAAAATTGACATAGGCTTCAAAAGTTTCTGGAACTAAATCTAAATATTTAAAATAATTTTCAATATCTAATTTTGTTCTAAATTTATATTCTACTAAAAGTAATGGTAATTGTGCTTGATATCCAAGATAAGAACCCAAATAATTATTACTTAAATATCCCATTTCCATCGTTTTAGCGTTAATATTATCAACTAAATCAACGATGATATTATAAGTCATTTTTTGATCCTCATTTAACTTATTATAATCATATCGTTTAATACTACCAATAGTTAAGTTTATCAGTACCTTACTAGCATCCGATGTTAATCCTGGTGTTGGTAGCGAAGGTTCATAGTGTTCTAAACCAAAATTTTCTGGATGTTCAAATAAAAAATTAGAAGTCATTTCATCGTTACCTATTAATAACATAAAAACTTGATTAGCAACATCATCAAAAGTAGCAGGATCTAGTTCACCTTGACAATTATCACAACTAGCAACACAAAGTGTCAAAACGCTAATTGCAATCACAAAAATAATTTTTTTTAATGCTCGCATAATTTTTTCCTTTCTTTTCTATTCAAATTTTTTAAATAATAATCTCACTTATCTTAGCTTTTTCACACCCTTTATAAGAAAGCACATATAAGTTATTGTTATAGTTGATTAAATTTGTTTCAACATCTTTTCTTATCATTAACTGTTTTTTGGGATATCCTATCGTTTTTCCATTATATTTAATTAGTGCCTCATATTGAGTAAAGCCAATAAAAAAATTCATTAACAAATTTTTATTATTTAATGGTAAACACCAAAATAATTTATTAACAATATTTTCAATATTATCAATTTCTCTAACTTTCTCTACATCTATTCCTATTTTTTTATTAGAAATTGCAACAACACAAAAATCTGCTGAATGGCTGATATTAAAATAAAATAATCTAACCATAGGTTTACCGAGTTTTGTAAAATAAAAATCTAAATCTTTTAAATTTTTATGATAATGTTTTTTTACAATCAAATCTAAACAATACCATGAAAATATTGAAGAATACAATGCTTTCTGATTTTTCTTTCTCAACAAGTAGTCCTTTATTATATCGGGAAATATTTCAATATCGATATGATAATTTTCTCTAATTTTTGCATAATAAATATGTAACATTTTATTCACCTTATAATGACTATCATTTATATTATATCACATTTTTTTAATTTAACTAAAAAGATGCCTTATTATATATAAAAAATGATAAAATAAATAATCATCTTATTCATCGTAAATTTTATTTTAAAAAATAAAATAAATCATTAACAAACTTTTAATTTGCTAATGATTTAAAATAATTTAACTAATTTTTTTTCGATTTCTAAGTTTTATTTTATAAAATACAATAAAAAACATAATGAAAATAATAATAAATCCACCTAAAATTAAATACATTTGCCACACTTCAACTAAATTACCAAAAAAATAAGTATTATAATCAACCGAATTCTTAATATTAGTAACCACTTCATTGGGAAAACCAATTTTTTCCATCTCAAATATGATTCCTCTCATTGTATGATTTCTAATTAATGAAGTTGCATAAGTACTAGGAAAAAATGACAAAATATTTTGAAGAACACTTCCAAATTGTGATATCGGCATATAAGCACCACATATGAAACCATAACCTGAACTTATCATAGTCCCAACTGCTGACATCTGACCTTGAGTTTTAAGAGGATAACAAAGAATAGTCGAAAGAGTAGTACCAAATAAAACTAATAAAACAATATCTAACATAATTAATAAAACATCAATTACTGATAAATACCATCCTACAATCCCCATATATATAAAGCAGACAATCATTGCCAAAAAACAAATAATAGAGGAACTAAAGATGGTGGAAAAATAGTAACTACCAATAATTAGTGGTTTTCTTACTGGAGATGTAATGAAATCATTATTTGCTCCTGTCACCTTATCTTGAATCATAATTAAATTATTACAAAAAGAAATCGTAATACAACTAACCGCAAATAAAGAAGAAAACAATTGACTACTGACAAATCCATTAATCAGTTTATCATCAATTTCAAAACTTTCAGGAAAATTTTGGATAAAAATATCTTTATAAACACGTCCTAAAAAAGTAATATACAAAACAAGCAAAATAATTGGAGTAATTAATGATGAGATTAACATTCCTTTATCTTTAAAAAATAACTTCATATTACGTTTTATCAAATATCCCATTGTTCTCATTATAAACAATCTCCTCCTGTTAAAACCTTTCCTGTTGCCGCAAGAAAAACATCATCCATTTTTCCTTTAGTGATTTCAAAATCAACAAATAAATCAGGATATTTATGAATGAGATGCACTGCTTCTTTTGTATTAGAAACTAATATTCGATAATAGTCATTAATCTTTTGATATGAAAGATGCATTTGTTTGATATCATCTTCACAAATATTATATAAAGTTATAAAATCACCAGTATATTTATTTTTCAAATCTAAAGGAGTTCCACTTGCAACTTTTTTCCCCTCATCAATAATAACAACATAATCGGCATCACTTGCTTCTTCCATATAATGAGTCGTCAAAAAAACTGTCATTTTTAATTCTTTTCTTAAACTTTCAATTGCATTCCATACAAGAGTTCTTGTACGTGGATCTAATCCTGTCGTAGGTTCATCTAAAATTAAAATTTTAGGATTATGAATAATTGCTCTTGCAATATCAATTCTTCTTTTTTGACCACCAGATAATTTACCATATGGACGATCTAATAAATTTTCAAAATTTAAAATTTTAGAAACTTTTTTCAGTTGCTCAATAAATTTTTCCTTATAAATTCCATATAAAGCAGCTCTACTTTCCAAATTATCGTATACAGTCAATGATTTATCCAAAACCGAATCTTGGAAAACAATGCCGATTTCTTTTTTGATTAAACTAACATTTGATATTTTATCAATATCATAACCATCAATTATAATTTGACCACTATCTTTTTCAAGTTGTCCACACATAATTGAAATAGTAGTGCTCTTTCCTGCACCATTTATTCCTAAAAAGGCAAATAATTCACCTTCTTCAACACAAAAACTCAAATCATCTACTGCTTTTATTTTACCAAAACTTTTATTAAGATGATTTATCTCAATTATTTTATCCATATATTTCTACCTATTAAAAATTACACGTTCATTATTAAACATTTTAGTCAATAAGAAAACACCAAGTCCAATATAAACTATATTACTCGTTATACAAATAAGAAAAGAAACGGGATCTATTGTAATACTAAATACACCAATTAAACACTGAACAATATTATAAATAGGAATGATATACAACAATTTATTACTAGTAGCCGTCGTTGACATAAAATTAGTAATACCAACTAGCAACACTATCATCATCAGAGGTATTGCATAGGATGTTGCTTCTTTGACACTTTTTGCAAAAGTTGAAACAATTGTAAGAAGCGTTGTAAATAATAATACTGTCATAACAATCAAAACTAACATCAAAAGAATCGTTGATAAACCATATGCTTGAAATGAAAAATCTGTTCCCATTAATTTTGGCAATGATAGCATTAAACCTAAAAAACTTACAAGCGCTGAAACTAAAGAAGTAATTCCAAGTGACAATATTTTTCCAATAGCAATATGACTTCTTTTAGTTGGCGTTATCAATAATGTTGCAATAGTTCCTCTTTCTTTTTCGCCTGCTACAGATTCACTACAAACTCCCATTGCCCCTGAGAAAAGAAAAACCATTAATAAAAAAGGTAGCATCATTGAAATAATTTGAATTGTTGTATCTTCTTTTTTTGCTACATCATATTTAATATCTAAATCCCTGTTAATATCAAATTTATTTGAAATATTACTTTCATATTGATTTAATATTTCTAAATAATAACTATAAAATAAATTAGATGATTCTGAAGTAGAATTATAATATATTTCAATATTAGGTGCCATCTTTCCTGTATCTATATCATAAGCAAGCATCTTTTGATAAAAATCTTCTTCATAAATAATATATAAATCAGCCTCTTTATCTTTTATCTTATCAATAATCTTATCTTTTGATAAATTTTCTTTATTTTTATTGATATTCCAGCCATCTTTATTTAGAAAAGATTGGAACTCTGTTGGCTCATTCTCAACATAAACCGTAAAATCAGTAATCGTAGGTGCTATTTTCTCCATTGAAATATTTCCCATCAAATTATAGATAACAAATATTAAAACTCCAGGTAATACTAAACCTATAATCATTCTTGGATCTGTAAAAAATCTTTTTAATTCTTTTTTTACAATTGTCCATATATTACTCATATTTTTCACCAATCCTTTCATCATATAATTCAAAAAAGACATCTTCTAATGATTTTTCTTTTGTCAAATTTGTTAAACTATCATCTTTAATCATTCTCCCATCAAAGATAATTCCTACACGATCACATAATTTTTCAACAAGTGAAAAAATGTGTGTTGAAAGAATGATTGTCTTTCCTTCTTTTTTTAATTCAATTAAAAAATCTGTAACGGATTTTGCTGTAATAACATCTAACCCATTCGTTGGCTCATCAAAAATAATAATTTCTGGATCATGAACAATTGAAATTACAAGTGAAACCTTTTGTTTCATTCCTGTTGACAAATCACCAATTTTAACCTCTTTAAAATCTTCAATGCCAAATTTTTTAAATAAATAATTTTTTCTTTGCTCTGATAGTGTTTTTTCAATTTTATGAAGAGCAGAAAAATAATCATACAAATAATTAGGAGTAAAAAAATCTTCTAATTTTAACTCACTAGTCAAAAAACCAATTTTTTGGCGAACCATATCAGGGTTTTTGGCAATATCAATACCATCAACAAATACATCACCACTATCTGCTTTAATCAATGTTGATATAATTCTAAGAGTTGTTGTCTTTCCTGCACCATTTGGTCCTAACAAGCCATAAATTTCCCCCTTATATGCTTTGAAAGATAAACCATCTACAGCAATTTTATACAAATCATTCGTTTTATTAATTTTTCGCTGTTTTGCAGTCAATTTAAAAGTTTTCTTCAAATCCTTTACTATTAATATTTCTTCCATCTTTTATCTCCTTCGTAAATAGTAAATCTATTATACTATATTTGTCTTTCTTTTTCAACTCAAATGTATCATTATGTATAAAATGTATTTAATAATAAATATTATAACTGACATTTTAATGTCAGTTATTTTTAAATATAGATCCATCAATCATATAACTCACCCACTCAGCAATATTTGATGCATGATCAGCAATTCTTTCAATATATTTTGCAATAAGAGTAGTATATATAATATAAGGAATAGCACATTCTGCGTTTTTATCAAAATTAGTCAAATCGAAGACAATCTTAGCATAGATACGATCAACTTCATCATCTAATAAAATTGTTTTCTTAGCTAATTCAATATCTTCATTAACGAAACTGAGAATAGCATCATTTATCATTTTTAAAGCAATTTGAACCATCTTATGAATATTTTCACTATTTTTAATATCAATGGCCTCCAATTTTTGACTAAATTCCATGATATCTTCGGCATGATCACCTATTCTTTCAATATCTGAAACAAGTTTTAAAATAGCAATAACTTCTCGCAAATCTTTGGCAAATAACCTTTCTTTAATTAAAAGGTTAAAACAAATTTCATCAATCAATTCTTCATATTGATTAACAATTTTATCATTAATTATAATTGGTTTTGTTTTTTTGGTATAAAAGGCTACTGCATCAGTAATATTATTTTTTACTTGATCAGCCATTTTTATCAACATTTGCTTTAAATATTTAATCTCACTTTGTAATTGCATCTTATCCAAACCTTCCTGTAATATAATCTTCTGTTTTTTTATTTAAAGGATTACTAAATAAATGAATTGTTTCATTAAATTCCACAATTTCACCTAACATAAAAAATGCTGTATAATCCGAAATTCTACTTGCTTGTTGCATATTATGAGTTACGATTACTATTGTAAAATCCTTTTTTAAACTATTAATTAACTCCTCAATTTTGATAGTTGCGATTGGATCTAACGCTGATGTAGGTTCATCCATTAAAATTACTTCTGGAGCCATTGCAATGCATCTAGCGATGCATAAACGTTGTTGTTGACCACCTGATAATCCTAAAGCATTATCCTTTAAACGATCTTTTACTTCTTCAAAAAGTCCTGCTTTCTTTAATGAATCCTCGACAATCAAGCGTAATTTTTCTTTATTTTTTATGCCTTGGCACCTAGGACCATAAGCAATATTATCAAAAATTGACATAGGAAAAGGATTCGGATTTTGAAAAACCATTCCCACTTTAGTTCTTAAATCAATTGGATTTATTTGATTTATATCCTCTTTTTTATATGTTATGGTTCCTTCTATTGTACAATTTTCAATTAAATCATTCATACGATTGAAACACCTAAGTAAAGTAGATTTACCACAACCTGAAGGACCGATGAAAGCAGTTACTTTATTTTTATAAATATTTAAATCAATATTTTTTAAAACTTGTTTTTCACCATAATTAAGATTAACATTTCTTATTTCAAAAATTGGTAATGTTTTTTGAATATTCTCTTTAGACAGCATTATTTTTCTCCTTATTAAAACATTTTGAAACAATTTTTATTGAAATACTCAAAAGTAAAACTGTTAATAAAATAACAATTGCAATAGCACATGCATGTTCATAATTAGGATTATCTCCTTCAAGTAAAGTCCAAATATGAACAGCTAAAGTTGTAGATTTTTCATTCAAAATTGCTTTATCTTTAATAGCAGTACCAATCGCATAGATAAGGGCTGCCGATTCTCCAATAATTCTTCCAATTGAAAGTAAGGTAGCAGTTAAGATACCATTTAATGCACTAGGTAGGATTACCTTAAAAATTGTTTGAATTTTAGATGCACCCAGTGCCAAAGAAGCATTTCGATAATCTTGTGGGATTGCTTTCAAAGCCTCTTCTGTTGTTTTAATTATAATTGGTAATAAAATAATTGACATTGTAAAAGCCCCTGATATAATACTGCCACCACTTGAATGAATGACCTTATTAAAGATAGGAATAAAGATAATGGCTCCTACTAAACCAAAGATAATCGAAGGAATTCCCGATGTCATATCAATCATTGTTCTAATTAAAGTCGTAAATTTATTATCTTTTGCATATTCATTTAAATATATAGCTCCTCCAACTCCTAATGGTATGGCAATAATAAGTGTTATAATAATGAGATAAATTGTTGTTAGGAGCGAACCACGTATTCCTCCTCCACCTGTTGTAATAATCATATCTGAAATTATTTTTGCTTGATTTAAGCACTCAACCATCTCGGATGCACCCTTTTTAGCAATTGTATAAATTGTTTTGCCATCTTCTTTCATTAAAACTATTTTGGAGATTTGAGAACCTACTTTAATTTTAATTGTTGCACCAGAATTCTTTTCTATTAATTGATTAAAAGGAGAATTTTCATCAATATAGGCAATGGTTACAACATCTAGTCCCTCTGCATCTTTATTGTCTTGTAATGATATTCCCCAAATATTAGAAAAATATGTATTTTCTAATTTGGGATTTGTAAATAATTGCAAGGAATTATGCGTTTTTTCTAGAGAATAAGTTGTTTTTGAATAATTACTAAAAAGTAAATCAAAAGATAAAGTTTTGCTACCTTTTGCAAAAATAAATATAAATAAAGTTATTAAAACAATGAAGCCAAAACTTGAAACAATCCAAGTAATACTATTTAAAATACTATCTTTCATTTTTCGTTTTTTTAATCTTTTGAACAAATTATTATTTGCTACTTGCATTATATCTTTATTCTCCTTTTAATTAAGTTTAAAAGTAAGTTACTACCTAAAATTAACATAATTAGAACAATACCTACACTAAACCTTATATCATATTCCAAACCTTCTGCCTCTGTTAGACCTTGAAGCATTGTAGATGTTAAAGTTTTAGTAGCCTCAAATGGATGAAAATTAGGACCTGAACTAGGATTTCCAGCAACCATTGAAACTGCAGTTGCCTCACCTAATGCTCTACCTATTCCTAATATAACACCAGAAAATATTCCATTTTTAGCACTTGATAAAACAATTTTAAAATTGGTTTGCGTAATGGAGGCTCCAAGTGCAAGAGAACCTTCGATGTATGCTTTTTTGACTGCTTGAATGGAAGAAACCGAAATCATCGTAATCGTTGGAATAATCATTATTGCCAGTACAATTGCAACCGTTAATACCGAAAGCCCTCCAGCACTTTGATACCCAAAAAAATTACTCAACGCTTTTACTATTTTAGTTACAACTCCCATTCCAAACATCCCATAAATAACCGAAGGAATGCTTGATAGCAATTCAATAATATAACTTAAAATTGTACTAATTTTTTTAGGTGCAATTTTTGCGATAAAAAGTGCTGTTAAAATTGAAATTGGAATAGCCATAAGTAGTGATATAATAGTAACATAAATTGTATTGACAATAATAAAACCGATACCATAAATATTAGGATTTTTAAACCATCTACTTCCAAATATAAATTTAATAAAATCAACCTTATAAAAAGCACCATTAATATGATAACTTTTGATAAAAGGAGTTAACCCCTTTATTAAAATAAACAAAACTATAAAAATAATGACCGATGAACAAATTAAAGTAACTGTTAAAAAGAAATAACGCCAAATTTTATCCATTATACTTTTTTTAATGGTTATATCACTTTGATTGGTTTGCTTTTTCATAAAAACCTCGTAAAACTTTTTCAAACTTAATACCATATGAATGATTTGTATCCTCTTTGGTCAAAACAATTGCGTCTTTAACAAATTTCATTGCTTCTTGGATTGATATATTCATCTCATGAGAAATAAAATATTTTCCAATCATATAACTTAAAAAAATATCTCCTGTGCCATGATAATTGCCATTTATTTTTTGCTCTTTGAAGGAAGTAATTTGATGACTATGGTATTGTTTAAATAAAACATAAATTTCATCTTTATTCATTTCTATTCCCGTAATAATCATGTTTGTTAAAAATTTCTTTGTCAATTCATGAATCAGTTCATAAATTCTATTAGGATGATTGATAGCTTGATATTCACAATTCATTAAGAAAAAGGCCTCTGTGACATTTGCCACAATATAATCGGCATAAAAGCACAAAGACCTTAATTTTTCAAGATAATTATCATTAAATCCTTGATATAATTTACCATTATCAGCACAAGCAGGAGTAAAAAATACTAACGTATTTCTCTTTTTAAATAATTTAATGATGGTAATTGTTTTTTCTATTAATTTTGTACTGCCCAAATATCCAATATATATTGCATCAAAACTAATATTATTATCTTGCCAACTTTGACATATCTTATCTATACTTTCTGATAAATCCTGAATATATATATTTTTAAAACCACCTGTATGAGTTGATAAAATCATTGTGGGCAAGATAATTGTTTCAATACCAAAAGTCGATAATATAGGTAAAGCAACACTATTTGAACATTGACCATAACATGATAAATCTTGAATTGATAATATTTTAGGCATTAGTTATTTGACTTCTTCCCATTTACTATAAGTACCATCATATATTTTTTTAAGCATATCAGCAGTAACCCTATCTAATGGATTAATTTCATTTACAACAGCAACGATTGCATCAACACAAATTTTACCATATGTTCCTTCTGCACCTTGTTCTGTTGTTTTAAATTCTCGTGAAGCAAAAGCAATGTGTAGAAAAGTTGCTGAATCTTTTCCTTCTCCTTGAGTAAATTTATAAGCATCTCCTGATCCTGTATGATTATGCTCTGCTACAAAATTACCACATTTAGTAGAAAATTCTCTTGATAATTCGTTAGCTATTTTTTCTACAGATGTTGAACCACCAAATTTAATTGTAATATTTGAATTATCTTCAAGACAAATAGGATAGTTGTCTTTTATTGAATCCCATGATGGTTCATCACCGGTAATATCAACAATTCCATCTTTACTTTGAATTGTTATTAAAGCATCTGATGTTTTTAAAAAAGCAAGAAAAGCTTCAACAATTTTTTGCTCTTTTTCTGTTGCAAATTCGTTTCTAACAATATAGTTAAAATTTCTTGTGAGTTTATAACTTCCATTTAAAACATTTTCTTCAGTTGGAGCAACGCCTTCATAAATTAATCCCTTTAATCCAGAATCTTTAAGGGAAGAAAGTGAAATATAACCTATACCATATTCATCATTCTTAACGCTCTCAACCATGGCACCATTATTTTTAGCTTCTAAAATGCCACTACCTAATACACTATTATCACTTACAGCATCAGTAAAATGAATATTTGTGAAAAAACCATCACGCGTACCACTTGTCTTATCACGAGTGTATAATTGAATTTTAGCACTTGAGTCAAATTTTTCATCATCTTTACAACCAACAATTCCGAATAGGGAAACGGCTAAAAATACTATACATAAAACACTTTTTAAATTTTTCTTCATTTTTTTCTCCTTTAAATATTAAATAATTATTATAAAAGTTATCAATAACTTTTTACGAAAATATTATATCAAATATTTTTTTGTAATTCGTTTATTTTTTTTATTATATTTGTAAAAAAAATGTAAAAAAAGAATCCGTCATAACGGATTCATATTTTATTTCATAATTGGACTAAACTCAACGGTAAACATTGTATATTTTTCATATTCACTCTCAACTGATATTTTCCAACCAGATTGATTTATAATTTTTTTAACGATAGCAAGTCCTAAACCAAATCCTGTACTATGCTCATTATGAGATTTATCAATAGTATAAAATCGATCAAAAATTTTATCTAAATCACCTTGTTTAATGCCATGACCTGTATCTTTAATTTTTAAAATAATTTTATCATCATCTTTTTTTAAATGAATTTCAATTTCACCATTTATTTTATTATATTTAATTGCATTCGTTAAAATATTACTTATAATTTCAAAAATTTTCTCTGTTCTTGATAAGATAAAGAGATTCTCTTCTATCAAGGTCGTAACCTTTAAATTTTTTTCAGGAAAAACAGCCTCAAAATTATGTAAAATATCAATTAAAATCGTACTTATACATACTGGATAATTTGGAAGATTATCACTCTCAAGCAAACTATAATGAATAATATTTTTAATTAAATTACTCAAACGATTTGTTTGTTTCAAGATTATTTCACAAGATTTTTGAATTTTTTCCTTATCAAGATTACCCGTTAAAATCATTTCAGCAAAACCTTTAATACTAGTAAGAGGTGTATTCATTTCATGCGTAACATTAGCAATAAAATCATTTTTAGAATTTTCCATTCTTTTTATTTCAGTTACATCAGTAACTAAAATGACTTTTGCATTTTCGCTTTTAGTAAATCTAATTGCATATTCTTTATCATTTTTTTTCCGATAAAAAAGAAATTGTTCTTCTTGTTCAATACCTTCTAAAATTTCTTGATCATCTTTAAAAAATGGCAAATTTTCCCCCACCTCACTATATCCAAAAAGTTCATTTACAATATTATTTGCTAAAATTAAATGATTATCAAGACCTAAAATGATAATACCATGTTCCATATTGTTTAAAACAATATTTTCAATTTTTTTATCCTCTTTAATTTTTGATATTTTATCATCAATTCTTTCATTCATATTATTGATAATTTTTACAATTTGAGAAAATTCGGGATAAGTACTACTAACTTTTTGACCACTTGCACCTTCAATAGAAAGTTTTTCAATAGGTTTAATGATATAGTCTACTAATATCCAAGTGAATAGCAAACAAACAATGATTTCAATAATAAAAAACCAAATCAGTGATGGAATACTATCAATAAATATTTGACTATATGTTGATGTTTTTACAGCAACCCTAACATATCCATTATTGACACTTTTACAAAAATATACCATCTGTTGTGCTAAAGTATCTGATTTTCTAATGGCAAATCCTTCACCTTCAAGACTTGCAATTTTAACTTCTTCTCTATTTAAATGATTATCAAGTGGTACATTTTCTTCACTATCACCTACAACTTCACCATTTTTATCTATAAAAGTAACCCTTACTCCATTTAATTTACGAGAATATGATTTTGCACCAGCAACATCCCAAGAAAATTCTTCACTATATTGATTCATATAAATATACAAATTGTTCTTCGCATCTTCTAGAAATTTTTCATAATATATCCGAGATGAAATAATAGAAAAAATAAATGTAGAAGTAAAGATAATGATAATAAATACAAATAAAATTCTTTTTTTCATTTAAATTAGCCTACTTTGTTCTAAATTTATATCCAACACCAAAAATAGTTTCAATTTGAGAAAAACCTAATTTTCGAAGTCTTAAAATATGGTTATCTATTGTTCGTGATTCACCTAAATAATCATATCCCCAAATTGCATTAATCAAACGCTCTCTTGATAAAACTACATCAGGATTTTCAACAAAATATAAAAGTAACTGATATTCTTTATTATTTAATTCTAATACTTTACCTTTATAAGTAACTTCCATTTTATCTTTATTGATAATTAAATCATCTAAAATTTTTTCTTCATTTACACATCTTCTCAAAGCTGCTTTTACTCTAGCAATTAGTTCAAGCGTACTGAATGGTTTTGTAATATAATCATCAGCACCACTATTTAACCCTTTAACTTTATCTAATTCTTGACTTAAAGCACTTAACATAATGCACTGAATATGAGGATATTTCGCCTTTACCTTTGTTAATACATCTAATCCATTTCCATCTGGTAACATAATATCTAGTAAAATTACTATTGGAAGTTCTTTATCAATGGCCTCTAAAAAATCAGATATTTTAGAAAAACTCTTTATTGATATTTGTGCCATTTCTAATGCCATCGTGACTAATTCACGAATACTTTCATCATCTTCTAATACATATACTTTATAATTCATAACGATCCTATTTTAAACTATTAACCATCGTATCGGCAATATAATCTAAATGATCTCCGGCTCTTTCTAAATTTGATATTAAATTAATAAAAATACCACTACTTTGAGGCTTACACTTACCTTCTTCCAAACGTTTAATATGACCATTTATTAAAGTACTACGCATATGATCAATTTCATCTTCCAAATCTTTTACTTTGCCAATCAAACTATAATCAGAATATAACATTATTTTTTTAATATTGGCAAATTGCTCCTTTAACATTCCTTGGAGTTTTTTAATTGATTCATATACGGAATCTGAAAATTCAATATTATTATTTATAACTGAACGAGTATATTTCACCATATTATCGGCAATTTCAGCCTCACGAATGAAGTCATTTAGACTATGATGAAGAGCCGAAATTGTTTTTTCATCTTCAATTGTTACATCTTGAGATGATACTTTAACTAAAAAAGTAATAATTTCTCTATTTACTATTTCAATATCAGAAATTTTTTCTTTTATTTCCTCTTCTGCAAGGATACTTTTTTCAACAAATTTTGTTATTGCTAAATCTAAAGTATTCATGGCGAATTCACCAAGTAAAACAGTTTCTTTAATTGCTTGATTAATAGCTATTCCTGGAGTATGAATAAAACGTTCATCAAGATAAGTTGTTTTCTTGTCTTCTTTTTTATCTTTAATTATCAACTCTGATAGTTTTACAAAAACATTAACAAATCCAATAAAAAGAATCGTAGAAACTACATTGAATAAAGTATGGAACATCGCAATTTGAGTAGTTGGCGAACTAAACCATTTTTGGAGCGTATCAACCATAAAATCTTTCCAAATTAATAAAATAATAATAAAAATAATACTACCAAAAATATTAAACAACAAATGAATTAAACTAGCACGTCTAGCATTGACAGAAGCACCAATCGATGAAATTAGAGCAGTAACACAAGTCCCAATATTAGTACCTAAAACGACAAATAAAACAGCATTAGGATCACTACCAATTGTAATTCCCGCCCCAACAATGGAAATTAAAATTGTTGTAACCGCTGATGAACTTTGAACAATTGCTGTAATTCCTGCTCCTATTAAAACCAATAAAAAAGGATTATTGACACTTTGTAAAAGATGAATGACTTGATCTGATTCTTTCATTGCTTCCATCGAACCAGACATAATTTCAAGTGAAATAAATACAAGTCCCAATCCTGCCAATGATAAACCAATCGTTTTAGTTTTATCCTTTTTCCCTAACATATTCATGAAAATACCTATAAAAGCAAGGATAGCAACATATGCAACAATATCAAAACTTTGTAAAGCCACAATTTGGGCTGTAATCGTAGTTCCGATATTGGCTCCCATAATCATTGTGGTAGCTTGAAATAAATTCATAACACCTGCATTAACAAATCCAACAATCATAACGGTAGTGGCACTAGAACTTTGAATAATTGCAGTGACTAAAGCACCTATCCCAACACCTATAAAACGATTTTTTGAAGTTTTATTAAATAAACGTTTTAACCCAGCACTAGCTAATTTTTCAATGCTTTCTGATAGAACTTTAAAACCCAAAAGAAAAGCTCCCATTCCTCCCAATAATTCAATAATTGCTAATATAATATTGTTCATCTATAAAATACCTCTTTAATTTATCAATTTCCTGAATTTAGTTTTTAACATACTTTGTAATATTTTAACATAAGTTTATTTTTTTTAATATCAATTTACTTTAAATGAGATAAATTTTTAAATAATGTCATAACCAATATAAAAAACAAAAGCAATTTCTAATATAAATATTAGAAATTGCTCAATGATTTATGAACCTAAATAAGCTTTTTTAACATCTTCATTATTTAATAGCTCTTCTCCAGTTCCACTTAAAATTATTTTACCAGTTTCAAGTACATAACCTCTATCAGCAATGGATAAAGCCAATTTTGCATTTTGCTCTACTAAAACAATTGTAATACCACTTTCATTTAATTTTTTTATTATTTCAAACACTTCTTTAACAATGATTGGAGCAAGACCCATAGATGGTTCATCTAACAAAATAATCTTTGGTTTGGCCATCATTGCTCTTGCAATAGCTAACATTTGTTGTTCGCCACCAGATAATGTTCCCGCCTTTTGTTTTTTTCTTTCCTTTAGTCTTGGAAAAATATCGTATATTTCATCTAAATCTGCCAAAATTTTTTTTCTTGAATGTCTTTTAAAAGCACCCATTTCTAAATTTTCTTGAACAGTTAAACCAGCAAAAACTTGTCTTCCTTCTGGTACATGTACTAAACCATAACTAGAAATTTTATGTGCTTTAACTTTTAGTAAATCAACGTTTACAAATTTATAATAATTTTTCCGTATTTTTTTAATCTTCAAATAATTCCATTTTGTGATTTTTCCAAAAACTTCCGCCGTTATATCTTCCTCACTTCTAATTTTTTGAAACGCCATCTCAGAAGTATCATATACTTTTAATAATAAATCTGTCATTTTTTTGCCAGCAAAGCGATTTAAAGTTCTCTTATCAGATAGCATCGATAAGTCTAATTTTGCATATGATTCTGGTTCACTTTTTACAAGACCGCTAATGGCTTTTAAAGTTGTTGTCTTGCCGGCTCCATTTGCTCCTATTAAAACCACAATCTCTCCTAAATTTACATCTAAATTTATTTTATCAATTGCTTTAAGATTTCCATAACAAACAGATAAATTTTCTATTTTTAACATTTTCACTCTCCTAAATATGCTTTAATAACCTCTGGATTTTTTTGAATTTCTAGAGGAACTCCTTCAGCAATCAATTCACCAAAATTTAAAACATAAATTCTATCACAAATGCCCATAACAAACTTCATATCATGTTCTATTAATAAAATTGTGGTTTCAAATTTCTCTTGAATTATTTTAATTGTTTTCATTAATTCTTCAGTTTCATGAGGATTCATCCCAGCGGCAGGCTCATCTAAACAAAGCAATCTAGGAAAGGTTGCAAGAGCCCTTGCAATCTCTAATTTTCTTTGCTTTCCATACGGCAAATTTTGTGCAAGTTCATCCTTATATTCTAAAAGTCCCAAAACTTCTAAGATTTCTTGAGCTTTTTGATGGACTTCATTTTCTTCTTTCCAGTATTTTTTAGTTCTAAAAATACTGGAAAATAAACCATATGACATATTATTGTGATATGCTACTTTAACATTTTCTAAAACTGTTAACTGTTTAAATAAACGAATATTTTGAAAGGTTCTTGCAATACCTTTTTGGACCCTTTTATGAGTAACAAGATCTGTAATATCTTCGCCCATTAATTGAATAGTACCCGAAGTTGGCCTATAAAGACCAGTTATCAAATTAAATATCGTCGTCTTACCTGCACCATTTGGTCCAATTAATCCTATTAATTCCTTTTTATGCATTTCCATACTAAAGTTAGAAACCGCTTTTAAACCACCAAATTCAATTGAAAGATTATCAATTACTAAAACTTTACTATCCTGCATCATTGCCTTCATCCTTTTCTATCCTTATTTTAGACTTCGTTTTTTTGTGAAATAATTTTCTTAGTGTATCCCAGGTCAATTCTTTCGTCCCTAATAGTCCTTCTGGCCTAATTAACATTACAACAATTAATATAATACCATATATGAGAAGTTGATATCCACCAGGTGCATTTAAAAGCAATTTATATGAAATAAAGGTTAATAACGCAGTTGATAATAACGTTCCAGTAAAAGAACCTAGGCCTCCTAGAACAATAAAAACCAATAATTCAATTGATCGATCTTGCGAAAAAAGAGATGTACCTAAAAAAGAAGCAAAATGATAGTATAATCCTCCTGCTAATCCAGCAAAAATGGCTGATAACGTAAAAGTAAAGATTTTATATTTTTTAACTGGAATACCTGATGCTTCAGCTGCTATTTCATCTTCTCTAATGGCTAAAATAGCTCTACCATGTCGTGATTTAAAAATCATTATAAAACAAACAAGAGTTATAATTAGAAAACTTGCAAAAATTGGAGTATTACCAGCAATACTTGTATAGTAAGATGGACCATCTACACCATACTTAAACCCATCAATAGTCTGTAAATTATTGGCAATGGAAACAAATACTAAGCCTATACCTAAAGTTATAATCGCAAGATAGTCTCCCTTCATTCTACCAAGAACTGCAAGACCAATTAAATATCCGATAATACCTGTAAAAATGGCCCCTATAATAACCGCAAAAATTACTAAAATGTATCCAGCAAAATGAACTTGACCAGTGCCAACATTATAAAAAATTTCACGCATTTGACTAGCAGTATAATTATTCGTATGCATTACAACTTGATATATTTTTTGTGAAACATAACTTGCAACAATACCACCAACAAGCATAAAGCCACCATGACCTAATACCATTTCTCCAAGACAACCACAAACAATATTTAAAGATAATGCCGCAATAGAAAAAATAATCATCTGAGGAATAATTAATTTTAATGATAACGTTTTGGTTAAAAGGCTTAACACAATTACAAAGATAACACTACAAATGGTATTTAAAAGATATCTTTTATAATTTGGCTTTATTGATTTAGTTTTGTTAAATTCAACTTTTGCTTCCATCTTACACCTTCTCTCCTACCATTTTACCAAGAATTCCCGTTGGTTTAATCATTAAAATCAAAATTAGTAATCCATATACAATAGCTGGCGTCCATGTTGAAGTAACTGGAAAAGCCATAGAAAGTTGTTGTACAATTCCTATTATAAAACCACCAATAACTGCTCCTGGCAAACTACCAATACCCCCAACAACAGCTGCAACAAAAGGAATTAAACCGATTGCCTCAGTACCCACTGAAAATTTAAAATAAGGAATTCTAAGACAGTATACAACTGCTCCAATTCCAGCAAGTGCAGCACCGATTGCAAAAGTTAATGAAATCATTGCATCATTATTTATTCCCATAAGTTTTGCAGCAGAAGGATTTTCTGAGGTTGCTCTCATAGCTTTACCAAACTTAGTTTTGTTAATGAATAGAGTTATTAATAAAACTGTTACTATTGTAATTATAATTGTTATAATTGTCAATTGAAAATCCGTTAAATTTAAAAATTTAGGTGATCCTTTTTGTTCTTGAAATCTTATATTGAAAATAGAATATATAATATAACTCACCCCAATTGCTGTTATGAGAGCAGTTATTTTTTTTGTATTACGTTTTCTTAGAGGATAATATGCTAATTTTTCAGTAATTACTGAAACAATTGCACAAACTAACATTGATACAATTATACATATGACCATTGTAATAGGATTCGCACCAATTAATGCAGCTGTCCCATATGATACAAATGCTCCAATTGTAATAAATTCACCATGAGCAAAATTAATCATTCTAGCAATTCCATATACCATTGTATATCCTATTGCGATAAGTGCATAAATGCTTCCCATTCCAAGACCATTTATAAAACCACTATATAAATTGTTCCACATAATATTCTCCTTAACCTTATTTTAAAAATAGCATAGAAGAATCTATGCTATAATTTATTTATTATTCAACTGTTGTATAATATTTGTAATTTTTATTTTCAAAAGTCATCACAACAGCCGGCTTCACCGCATTACCATTTGCGGCAAAGGTAATTCTACCAGTAACAACATCAGCATAAAAATTACTACTGGTTAATACTTCTAAAACCTTATCAAATTCAATTGATTTCGCTTCTTCAACAGCTTTTTTATAAATATATACGGCATCATATCCAAGTGCAGCGAATGAAGTTGGATTTTCATTATATTTAGATTTATAAGAATTAACAAAATTATTTACAACAGCTTCATTAGAATCTACTGCAAAATGATTACTAAAATAACAATTCGTAAAATCATTCTCATCTACTCCATCAACAGACAAGACACCATCCCAACCATCTGCACCTACAATAGTACCATTATATCCTGCATCACGACCTTGAGAAACAATTGTTATAACTTTTTCATAATACTCTGGAAGAAAAACAACTTCAGCACCACTAGATTTTATTGAATTCCATGCTGTTTTGAAATCTACACTATTATTTTGATATGATTGTTCATATACAATATCAATCTGATTTGTAGTAGCTAAATTTTTAAAAGAATTGTATAACCCCATTGAATAAGAATCCTCATTATTATATAACACTGCAACCTTTGTTTTCTTTAAATTATTACTAATAAATTTTGCCGCAACTTCACCTTGATAAGAATCATTAAAGCAAGCTCTAAATATATTCGTTCTTAAATCTCTTTCATCACCATTTTTACCTACAGTAATATAATCAGCAGTTCCTGTTGGTGTGATTACTAATAGTTTTTTACCAATTGCTTGCCCTACTAATCCTTCAGTAGCTCCTGAAGTAATGGCACCTAACATCAAATCAATGTTTTTTGCATATTGAGTATTGAAAGCTGTAGCAGCTTTATCTGATGATGCCTCATCATCTATCATCCCTACCCATTCAATTTTCATTTGCTTATCATCAACCAAAATTCCACCATTGTTATTTATTTCTTCAATTGCAAGTTCAATCCCCTTCTTAGTAGAATTTCCATAAATTGCAACATCACCTGATATTGGTCCAACCGAAGCAATTCTAATAGTATCTTTTTTATCTTTTTTACATGATGTCACTGTCAATATTAATACAACCACTAAAGTAAATAAAGATATAATTTTTAACGATTTTTTCATAAGTACCTCCACTTTTTAATAAATATCTTCTATTATATAACAATTCTTTATATTTTTTTATATTTTCGGTAATGTAAACGCTTTAATCAAATAAAACTTTACAACTTTAATCATTAAAAATTCAAATAACTTTACAAAACTAACAAAAAGGTGTATAATAATATAGTAATTTTGGATGTCCCAGTAGCTCAGTCGGATAGAGCAACGGCCTTCTAAGCCGTGTGTCGGGAGTTCGAATCTCTTCTGGGACGCCATTTTGAATATTTATAAAGAATCTAGTTTAATACTAGGTTCTTTTTTTATAGTTTTTGAACTAAGGAAATGAAAAATAAAAGAATTACTATCATTTAGGCATTTTATTTATATTTTTTTCATAAAATATTTTGGTGATATAATGGTTATAATAGATGCTGGTCATGGTGGTTGGGATCCAGGTGGGGGAACTAATACCTACTTTAAAGAAAAAGATATGACCAAAAAAATTAGTGATTATCAAAAAATGCGTTTTGATGAATTAGGAATACCCGCTAAAAGAACAAGAATAGATGATGAAACATTAAATCCTGCTGAACGAGTTAATCGAGTTACAAATTTAGGTGCTAAAGTATCTGACATTCTTATCTCAAATCATATTAATAATGCAGGTAGTGGTGGTGGAGAGGTAATCTATTCTTTAAAAAGTAAAAATACTTTACCAAATATGATAGGCAATGCTTTACAAGCAGCAGGTCTACCGATAAGAAGTGTCTATCAAAGAATTGGTAAAAATGGTAATGATTTTTACTTTATTTTAAGAAATACTGAACCGGCTACCTCAATGATAATTGAATATGGTTTTGCTAATAATGAAGAGGACACCAATAGACTATTATATGAATGGCCAAAATTAGCTGAAGCAGTTGTAAAAAGTATTGCTGAATATTATGGTGTTGATTATAAAAAACCTGATTTTGAAACTTATATTGTTAAAAATAATGACTCATTATTTAAAATTGCAAATAAATTTAATACTAATGTGAATACTATTAAAGATTTAAATAATTTACAAAATGATACAATCATGCCAGGTATGCTTTTATTAATTCCAAATGCCTAAAAAAATAATAAAATTTTGTTTTTTCATTTTGTGTTTATTAGAAATTATTTTTTTTCTAATTCATTCTTTTACTTGGAAAAATTATTTCATTGATACAGTTGAACTATGGCTTTACAAAGTAGTAGTGTCAATAGTACCAATGTATGTATTTAGTAGTATTCTTATTACGATTCCTTTTATAAGCAAAATATTTTTTAATATATTTAAACCATTAAAGCTTTTTGAAAACCAAAAAGCTTTATCATTATTTACTATTAGTTTTTTAACAGGTAATCCTACTTCTACAATTTTAGTAAAAAAGGCTTATTTAAATAATGAAATTTCTTTAATTCAAGCAAACAATATAATTGATAGTTCTTCACATATTTCTTTTTTATTTATTATTTTAATATTTGATAAAGAAATAGCAATTATTTTAATTATTTCTCAAATAATTGCTACTTTAATCTTATATTTAACAAAAAAAAGACTCAATCCAAATATTACTAATTATAAAAATAATAGTATTTTAAATACTGTTAATGATATAATTGAAGATTTACCACTCGTTTTATTAAAAATACTTGCAACTATGATTATCGTTGTTATTTTTAAATTACCATTTATAATGTTTAATCATACTTTTTTAAACTATGTACTCGATTTTCTAGAGGTAACTACAGGTATTAACAATTTAGTTAATTATAACATTCATATCTATCTTAAATTATTTTTATGTAGTAGTCTTCTATCTATGAATGGTGGAGCTATTTTATTGCAAGTTTTTAACGTCATAAAAAAAACAAAACTAAGTTTTAGAAAATATCTTTATGGACGTTTTTTCCATGCTATACTATCTTCTATCATCAGTCTTGTTATATTAGTTTTAATTTAATTTTTTCTTTAAAGCTTTTTCTACAACTAGAGGCACAAATTTGCTAATATCGCCATTAAATTTAGCAATTTCTTTTACACTACTAGAAGATAAAAAAGAATATTCATGCGAACTCATTATAAAAATTGTTTCAATTTCATCATTTAAACATTTATTTAAAGTAGCTAATTGTAATTCATATTCAAAATCACTTACCATTCTCAATCCTCTAATCATCGCTTCTGCTTTAACACTTTTTGCAAATTCTACGGTTAAAAGTTTACTCGTCACAACTACTATATTTTGATAGTCTTTTAGCGTCTCTTTTAACAAGGAGACTCTTTCTTCGGTTGTGAATAGCGTATTTTTATTCATATTATTAGCCACCAATACATACAATTTGTCAAATAGATGACTAGATCTTTTAATAATATCTAAATGTCCATTCGTAACAGGATCAAAAGTTCCTGGATAAACACCAATTTTCATTTTCAATTTTCCCTTTCCAAAATTAAAATTTCACTACTTGCATACCTTCTGCATAGCTTTATTCGATATCCATCATAATCTTTTTGAACAATATCTTCTTTGGGATATTCACATACAATATATCCTCCTATTGAAATCATATCATTTTCCATAAGAAATATGCATAATTCATCAATTACTTTCATTCTAAAAGGAGGATCCAAAAAAACTATATCATATTTTTCTTTTATCAACTTTTTCAATATTGAATTATAAGTACCATGAATAATTGTTAATTGTTCTTCTACCCCCAAACTACTAGCATTTTTTTTAATAATTTCAATTGCTGCAAAGTTAGAATCGAGAATTGTAGAATGTCTAGCCCCTCTACTAATTGCTTCAAGCGATAAAGCACCACTACCACCAAAGACATCTAAAATATTCATATCTACTAAGTAACCTCCAAGACTATTAAAAATCGCTTCTTTTACTTGGTCTAGAGTCGGTCTTGTAGATAATCCTTCAAGCGTTGATAATTTTCTACTTCGATATTTTCCCGCAATAATTCTCATAATTTTTTTCCTCTTTTTATGTATAAATGTTTATAAATGGTTAATACTATTTGTGTAAAGGATTTATCCTTTGGATTAAAATCTTTTTCTTCTCCTCTATTAATCGTTTATATATTTTATCTAAAAAAGCAATATACATCCCATATATTGCTTTTTTATTTTTTACTAATCTTCAATAATCTTTTCAATATAATAGAAATCATCACTTTCATCATGACAAATGATATAACGAACACCCACTACTTCAAATTCTGGATAATTGTTGGCTTTTTCATATTCTGTATTATGGTTTAAAATAATAGTATTGCCCTCATTTGGTTTTCCCCCTAATGATAATGGGAAGACATATGATACAACCCATCCAACCTGATTTTCAACTAAATAATCCTCACGTTTAATTTTGCGCCCAGTAAAATCATAAGCATATTCAACATCACCAAATTCATGTAACCAAATTTTTAAAGCTTCATCTTTTGTCATATAAATTCACTTCCTTCAATAATCCTTTATTGCAATTATATTATATCAAAAAAAGATAAAACTGTCAAATTTTAGTAAATTGTTACTTTTAAAAAGACCATTCATTATAGACTATCAATTTTAGACTTTTCTAATTCTTGAATAAATTGATTCTTATAAAGATTAAAATAATACCCTTTTTGTTTAAGCAATTCTAGATGTTGACCTTGTTCTATAATTTTTCCTTCTTTTAAAACAATAATCAAATCAGCATCAACGATTGTCGATAAACGATGAGCAACAACCAAGCTAGTACGATTTTTTAAAATCACTTTGATAGCATTTTGAATAATTTTTTCATTTTCTGTATCAATTGATGAAGTTGCTTCATCTAAAATTAATATTTTAGGATTTGATACAATTGCCCTAGCAAACGATAATAATTGTTTTTGACCAATTGATAGTTTATTGCCACCTTCGCCAATATCTGTTAAATAACCATCTGGTAATTTTTCAATAAACTCATCGGCATTTACAATCTTACATGCTCTTTTTACTTCTTCATCACTCGCATCAAGTCGTCCATAACGAACATTTTCTAAAATATTCCCACTAAATAAATGTGGAGTTTGTAACACATAGCCAATATTCGTATGCAACCAACCAATAGACCTTTTTTTATAATCTTTATTGTCAATTCGTATTTCTCCTGATGTCGGTTCATAAAATCTGCTAATCAAATTAATAATTGTAGATTTACCCGAACCTGTTTCTCCAACAAAAGCAATCATTTGTCCTGGCTTAATTTGCAAATTAAATTTTTCAAGTACCAATTTATCAGTTCCCTTATATTTAAAAGATACATTATCAAATTCAATACTTCCAATTAAATCTTCCCAATTTTCTTTTTTAGGATGATATAAATCACCATACTTCTCTACAACCTCTAAACTATCTTTTACATCAGGTTCAGTTTCGATAAGCGATATGACCCTTTCAGCAGAAGCTTGTGCCTGTTGAAAATCAGAAATAATTCTAGCAATTGACATTACAGGATCAAAAAAACGCATCGCATAGTCAATAAATAGATATAATGTACCCGTTGTAATTATCAATTTGATATTATCACTAAGCACTAATTTACCACCTTCTACTGCAATTACTGCAACCCCTAAATATCCAAGCACCAAAATTGTTGGCCAAAAAATAGAAGAAAATATAGCTGCTCTAATGGAACGTTTTTTCATTCTTGTAATTGTATTTTCAAATTCTTCTTCATTTTGTTTTTCTAAAACTAAAGTTTTAGTTGTATTAGAACCCATAAAACTTTCATTAAAAGAAGCCGTAATCTCAGAATTGATTTTTCTTACTCCACGATATTCTTTTAATATCTTTTTTCGAAAATACATTGTCAATATTAGAAAAACTGGTACTAAAATAATTAAAATGAGAGCTAGTCGCCAATTAATAATAATACTTACTATTAAAATACCAATCATTAACATAAAACCCCATAATAAATCAACAATTCCCCATGAAATAATGGATGCAAGTTTTCTAGCATCTGATGTCATTCGTGCCATAATCCAACCTGATGATGTTGTATCATAATATGAAAAAGATAATTTTTGCAATTTATCAAAAGCCTGTTTACGAATTTCAATTGTAGTATTTTCTTCAACAATTGAAGCAGCCCGAATAAAACACCACACCGTTAAGCCAAGAGCAATGGCTATAAAAGCATAAGCAGCAATAAATACCCATTTAGTTGAAAAATCTGGACTATCATTAAAATAATGCTCTAACGCATATTTATTTAAAAGAGGATATACTAAATCATTGGCTGCAAGTAAGATTACAGCAATTATCATTTGAACAATAATTTTTTTATCTTTAATTAATATTTTAAAGATTTTTTTCCATACTCCTAAATCAATTTTTTCAAATTCATCTTCTGTTTCCTCATTTTTTATAATCTCTTTTTTGAACTCTTTTTTTGATTTACTTTTCTTTTCTTGTTTTTTCTTTCTCTTCAATATCATACTTCTACCCCTTTATTATTTAGGATTTCGAAGAATTCTTTTTCTGCATCACCTTGAATATCCCATAATTTTTTATAAAGTCCATCTTCACTGATCAGTTCTTCATGAGTACCAATTTTAGATGCTTTACCATTTTCTAAAACAATTATCTTATCAGCTTGTCTAGCAGTAGTAATCCGGTGAGTAATAATAATTGTTGTGGCATGACTATTTTCTTTTAAAGCTTTTCTAATCATTAAATCCGTTTCAGTATCTACAGCACTTAATGAATCATCAAAAATAATTATTGGCTTATCATTAAGCAGCATTCTAGCAATTGCTAAACGTTGTTTTTGACCACCTGATAGAGTCGTACCTTTTTCTCCTACCATTGTTTCATAACCATTTTCAAAACTAGAAATATCTTTTTCAATTGAAGCAATTTTGGCAACCCTTCGAATATCCTCTTTTGATGCCTTGCTATTCGTAATTCTAATATTATCATACACACTTCTCGCAAAAAGAAAAGGTTCTTGTAATACAAGTCCAATTTGGCTTCTAATATATTCTTTTTTGAAATCCTTTAATTCGTTTCCACTTATTTTAACGCTACCATCTTTATAATCAATTAATCTTGTTAAAATCTTTGCAATCGTCGATTTACCTGATCCAGTTTTTCCAATAATAGCAACTGTTTGGCCAGATTCAATCTCAAAACTCAAATGTTGAAGTAAATGACTATCCGTATCATCAAATTTAAAACTTACATTATCAAAAACAATATCACCATTTACCTCATAACATCCTGTTGCATCATTTTCATATTCACTTTTTTCATCTAAAATTTCTTTAATTCTTCCAGCAGCTACACTACATTTTCCTAGGTCACTAACAATTCTACCAAGACTTCTTACTGGCCATATATATGAGCTAAGTAACATCATTACCGCAACAACGTCTGAACCAGAGATTACCCCAGGATTATTAATTAATAAAAAAATTGAAGTTGCCATCGTAATCAAGTATTGTATTAAAGTAGAAGCATCACTTACTCCCCAAAAGATAGCTGAAATCTTATTCAATTTCAAATTTTTGGCAGAGTAAATATCATTTTGTTTTTCAAATTTTTCTTTTTCAAAAAATTCATTGGCGAAAGCTTTAACCACTCTAACTCCTGCAATATTTTCTTGAATAATAGACATCAATTTCGCTTCTTCTTTTTCTATTTCAGTAAATTTTTTCTCAACATAGATACAAAAGACAATTGATGTAATTGCCGCAAGTGGAACAATGATTAAAGATACCCACATTAAGATTTGATTGATTCTAATCATTTGTAAAACTGCTGTAATCAGTACCGCAAAAATTGATATTAATTCAGGAAGTTGCGAACATAAACAGTTTCTAATTGTCTCATTATCAGTTGTACATCGTTGTATTAAATCACCCGTATCAACATTATTGTGATAACTATATGGTAAAGATTGAATATGTGCATACATATCTTTCCTTATTTTTTTAGCAAGTGTTTCACCAAAAAATTGACGATAGAATCCCATCAAAAATTTAAAAACACCTCTAGCGAATTGAAATAGAAAAAGTCCGATTGCCGCATATGTTATCATTTGAATTTTAGTTTCACCTTGATTGAAAATATCAATTACAAACTGTGGCAAATTATTTACAGATGTGGCATCATTTTCTAAAACTGATATTATATATTTTATAAACATTGAAACATAAGTATAAGTAGCTGAATCAATACCTGACATCAACATTATAATTATTAACATTGGTAAATATCTGATGACCAAGTAGCCAATATACTTTATTCCTTTTTTACTTTGTTTCATAATTTTTCATCCTTTATATGTTTTTAATATGTTATTTAAACAATCTAGTTAAATCATTTATATTTTCCTTTCGGCTAATAATTATCGGTTTTTCTCCCAACAAAACAACAGCCGGTTTGAATAAATTATTATAATTTGATGACATCGAATAATTGTATGCTCCTGTTGCGTAAACAACCATAATATCACCACTATCAATATGAGGTACTAAGACATTATGCCTAATGATATCACCTGACTCACAACACTTCCCTACAACATCTACTAAAATTTCTTTCTGATTATTCATTTTATTTACAATATCACATTCGTATACCGCATGATAAAGTGCAGGTCTAATATTATCAGTCATACCACCATTTACAAATAAATAATTTTTACCCCCATATGTTTTTTTGATTTGTGCACATTCGTATAAAGTAATCCCTGCTGGTCCTATAATTGAGCGTCCAGGTTCAATCATCACCTCTTTAATCATACTATTAGAAACCAACATTTCATCTAATTTCTGACTTAAACCAGACATCATATCTTTAATAGATAGACTTTTTTCTTGATACTCATATTTTATACCAAATCCTCCACCTAAATTTAAAAGTGGTAAAGAATACTTATATTTACTAGCAATCTCCATTTGAAATTTAATCATTTTATCAATTTCCATTTTAAAAGCTTCCATTTCATGTATTTGAGAACCAATATGAGCATGAAACCCTAATAAATTTAAGGATTTGGTCGTAGTTATGGTTTTCATGATATTATCTATCGTTTTTTCATCATAAATACTTTCACCAAATTTAGAAGTAAATTTAGCAGTTTGAATATATTGATGTGTATGCGCATCAATACCTGGATTTACACGAAATAAAATATTTTGTACTATTTTTCTTTCTTCACATAATTGGATTAAGTTCTTTAATTCATAATAATTATCTACAACAATTAATCCAATTTTATTTTCAATTGCAAAAATTAATTCTTCTTTTGATTTATTATTACCATGAAATACCAAATGGTTAGCAGGAAAATTAGCATTTAAAGCTACGTATAAATCCCCCATACTAACCGCATCCATATATAAGTTATATTCATTAATAATTTGTGCCATTTTTGGTACTAAAAAAGCCTTTGAAGCATAAACAATTGTAGATTTAAAATTTTGACCCCTAAAATATTTTTGATAATCCCTAATTGCTTCTCTAACACTAAATTCATCTACTAAATATAATGGTGTTGTATATTTTTTTGCTAAATCTTCTAATTTATAACCATTTAAATATGCATCATTATTTATAATTTTAAATCCTACTGGTTTCATCATCTTACTCCTAACATTTTCTTATCATCATTGCTTTCATTTTAAACAAGAGAAAAAGCATTAGAATTCTAATGCTTTGTGGCTTTAATCTTTCATCATTTTACCTTTTGAATCCGTAAACTTATCATTGCAAAGGATAACAATTCCATCTATCAATCCCCAAATTGAACCAATTCCGAAAGTAAATATTGTGACTAAAATTTGTGCAATCGCAATACCAGTATGTCCAGAATAAAAACGTCCAACCCCGAGTCCTCCTAGAAATATTTGAAGTAACCCACACGCCAATTTCGATTTATCGCTATATTCAATTGATGATGAATTTTGAAAAGTTAATTTTTGACCACAATTTTCACAAAATGAAGCATTATCTTGACATTCTTTTCCACATTTACTACAATATTTCATAGGTTCGCTCCTTTATATCTTTAAACTATCATCTATTATACAATATTTGAAAGTTTTTTTCAATTAATATAACTATCTTATTTAAGATACAATATCATTTTTATATATAATATTTAAATTTCCTTCTTTTTCTTCTTGCATTTGAGTTGGCAGAATAACTTTTTTTAAAAATTTAAATCCACACTTTTCCTGAACTCTTTTTGATTGATTGTTGTCAATAAAATATGAGCATGTAATAAAATCTAAATTACAATCATGAAATAAATAGTCAATCACTTTTTTTACTGCTTCTGGCATGATTCCTAAACCCCAATATTCTTTAGATAAAACAAATCCCAGTTCTCTTCCTTTTAGTTTTTTCAATTTTTCTTCATCAATATTTCTTAAATTCTCAATTCCAATTGATCCAATTACTTTATGATTGTTTTTATATACAATTGCAAAAGTTTTCTCTCCCTCAATAAATTTTTCTAAAATTTCTTGTGATTGTTTAATTGATTGATGGGGAAGCCATCCTGCCATTTGACCAACACCCCAAACCTTTGCATATGCATAAAAATCATCTAAATCACTTCTTTTAAAGGGACGTAACACTAAACGATTTGTTTCTAAAATACTATCTTTTATATTAATTTTTACATTCATACATCATTCTCCTTAGATTTTTCTTTTTTTAACGCTTCTCGCATATATTTAAAAGTTTCTTTTTCTCCTTTTTCAAGGTAAATTTTTAATAAAAATTCAAATTTTTCTCGCGTTTTATCATGTATAGGAAGATAATATCTTTCCTTATTATAATAATAATCCCAAACCATTTGGGGTTTAAACTTTTTCTTATTATAAACTTTAGATGCTGCTAAATGATCACAAAAACTTTCAAAAATATATTTATTAGGCATAGGAACTGGTTTGTAGATTTTATCATTTAAATCTAAATCAAGCCAATATTCAGGATGATGTTTATTACGTCCTTTATGATGTAACCATGCTTTACTGAATCCTATTTTTTTTCTTTCCTCACTAATTGGACTCCTTGTTCCCTTATAATACTTTGCTCCATTGAAAAATTCAACAAAACTATATTTGGACAAATCATGGAGTAAACCCTGTTTATAAAGACCAATTTTGAAGCAATATTTCATAACTTTATGACGATGTTTAGTAATTGTTATAAAATGTTTCAACAGATGCATTTTATATTCTCCTTTAATTATATTTACTAAATTTATTTTTATTCTATCATAATTTATTTTATTTAGCAATGTATTTAAAAATAATAATAGCGTAGATTATATCTACGCTACTTTTTCCTTTTGATTACTATATTGAGCTTCATACATTGCTCGATACTTCCCATTTTTATTATATAATTCATCATGAGTACCAGATTCAACAATTTTTCCATCATCTAATACATAAATGTTATCAGCATATCTAATTGTTGAAAGTCGGTGTGCAACCACAAAAGTGGTTCTACCAGCAGCTAAAACCTTTAAAGCATTTTGTATTAGAATCTCAGTTTCAGTATCAATATTAGCCGTAGCCTCATCTAATATTAAAATAGCAGGATTTCTTAATAAAATTCTTGCGAAGGATATCAATTGTTTTTCTCCAGTTGATAAATTACTACCTAAATATTCCAATTTAGTATGAATACCATCGGGATAATCTTTAACAAATTTTTTAGCCCCTATCATTTCTAGTACTCTTTCCACTTCATCATCAGAAGCATCAATACCAAACGTAATATTTGATTTAATCGTACCACTAAATAGTGCTGGCTCTTGTAATACATAACCAATATTACTTCTAACTTCTTGTTTTGTATAATTCATAAAGTCAACATCATCAATTAAAATCTTACCATCAACTAAATCATAAAATCTTTGAAGTAATATCATTAGCGTTGATTTACCAGAACCTGTATGCCCAACAAGCCCTATAAATTGCCCTGGTTTGACATGCATATTGATATGTTTTAATACATCACTTTCATCATAAGCAAAACTAACATCAATAAATTTAATGTCTCCTTTAAAATTAGGTCTTTCATTAAACCCTAAATATTTATCTTCTTCTTGATCTAATAAATCAAAAATTCTACTTGATGCCACAAAAGAATCTTCAAGTGAATTTAGATTAGCAAAGATTTCTCTAATTGGATCAAAAATTTTTGTAATGTAGGTTACATATAAATATAGAGCACCTGCTGTTATTGCTCCTTCTGCACTTAAAAATTGGCGACCAAAATAATAAATGATTAAGGCTAATAAGCCATTTTGAATTAATAGTAAAAGTTCGCCTCCAAAAATAGAATTGATTTTCAATGCTTTCATCTTATTACCATAATTCGTAATTAATAATTCATCATATTCAGTTGTCATTGTTTCTTCTTTGTTAAATTGTTGAATTATTGATATTCCATCAACATACTGAGCCATTGCAGCATTGATAATTGAATTCATTTCTCTAATTCGATGATGATATTTATTATTCACCCTACGATAAACAGTCATCCATAAAAGAATTAAAGGAGTTGCAAGAAGAGTTAAAAGCGATAACATCCAATTCACTTTAAATAATTCAACATAAACCATGATTAATGAGATAGCAGCTGTTAAAATAGAAAAAATGACTTGGTAAAGTCCTCTAACTCCTTCTGAATCACTCGTAATCTTAGTTACAACTTTACCACTTGGTTCTGAAATAAAATACTTCATTGGTAACCTATTTAACTTACTAAAAGCATCATTTCGAATATCAAGAGTAAGCCTCATTGATGCGGTCAAAAAGAAAACATGTTGAAAATATCTAAAAATAATAATTATTATCGTCAAAGTACCATAAATAACTAGTAATTGAATAATGGGCGATATACTTGGCTGATAAAATTTCTTTAAATCATCTTTGGAAAGAATGGTTGTCTGAATTCTAGTTCCATCATTTAAAATTAATTCATCTGTTTCTTCATCATATTCAGTTACATGACTACTACTATACATACCACTCGAAACATAATATTTTCCATCAAGATATAAAATCGAAATCACTTCTGAACTTTCATCAAGATCATCTTTTGATACTTTTTCATATTTGTTTCCATTATAACTTACACTTCCATCATCAACTTTTTCCCATACTGTTTGTACACCTAATAAATGATCATCTAAAACAGTATTAATCAATTTTGGCTGTAATAACTCCAAATAAGTATATCCAACTAAAAATAAAAGTGATAAAATAATTAACGTTTTACTTTTCCAAGCATACTTTAATACTCGTTTCAAAACAACTTCTGCAGAATAATTATAATATTTATCAAAAGTTTTTTTATTTTTTATTTGTTGTTCACTTACTTTTTTACGCATGGGTTTTACCTCCCATTTCTTGAATAACATATTGTTCAAAGTACCAACCCTTTTTATCCATTAATTCTTCATGAGTTCCTCTCTCAACAATTTTCCCATTGTCCATTACAATAATTTCATCGCAATCTTCAACCGCTGTTAGACGATGAGCAACAATAATATTCGTTTTATTTTTTCTAATTTCTTTTAAATTTTGAATAATATTAGCCTCAGTAGTACCATCAACAGCACTGAGAGAATCATCAAGAATTAAAATAGGAGCATCTTTCATCAAAGCTCTTGCAATAGATAACCTTTGTTTTTGTCCACCAGATAAGGTTACTCCATATTCTCCAACAATTGTGTCTAGTCCATCTTCTAAAAAAACTAAATCTTTTTCAAAATCAGCCATTTTGATAGCATAATTTAAATCAATATGAGCATTCTCTATTTTCCCCATCAAAATATTATCTTTCACACTTCTAGCAAATAATAAATGCTCTTGAGGGACATAAGCCACTAATTTGCGAATATCATATTTTTTATATTCATTAATGGATACACCATCTATTTTTAAACTATCATCATCATTAACGGGAAAACGTCGCAAAAGTTGTCTAATAAGTGTACTTTTTCCACTACCAGTTTTTCCTACAATTCCTAATGATTTACCACTGATAATATTTAAATCAAGGCCTTTTAAAATTTCTAAATCCGTTTTAGGATAAGAAAAAGTATACTTGCTAAATTCAATCTTTTCAAAACTATTTATACTTATAGCCTTATCACGATCAACTATTTCTGGTTTGGCTTGCAAAACTTCTGTCACACGATCAAACGAAATCGCACTTTGCGTAAATTGTGCTACTTGATTGCCAAGTTGCATCATTGGACCCGAAAATTGAGCAAGCAAAAGGCTAAAAGTTATCAATTCACCAACCGTTAATTCTTGATTAATAATGAGGTAAGCCCCATATCCATAGGCAACCAATTGACTAATGTTAGTGAAAAAACGAAAAGTAGGTCCAAATGTTGATTGCATCATAACAGATTTTTTTTCTGTATCATAACAATCTTGAGCTGAATGTTTTAATTTTTGATAATCTTCCTCTTCATTGACAAACGCTCTAATTAATTTGACATGTTGCACACTTTCCATCGCAAGATTTCCCATTATTGAATTTTTTTTACGCACGAGTCGCCAATTATCACTAATTTTAGGTCTCATTGTAACTACAACAATAAAGATGAAAGGCAATGGTAAAATCGAGTATAGAGTAAGGAGTGGATCTAAATTAATCATTGAAATAGCCGTCATAATAATCGTTAAAATAACAGTAATCAAACCAAAAATCAAATGAGTTGAGACATTAGCCATTGAAAAAGTATCTGAGGTAGCTCTTGTCATTAAATCTCCTGGATGATAGATAGTAAAATAATCTGCATCCTGAAGAAGAATGTTTTTCATAAAACGAATTTTGATTTGATAAAATAATTGATGAAATAAATTTCCAAGGCAAATACTTTTAACAATACTGATAATAAATTTAATTATCACAATTGCAATTAAAAAAATTAATAAAGAAAATAAAGTTTTTTTATTAATTTGTCCTAATCCGATTAAATCAACAGCTTCACCAATAATTTCTGGTTTTTTTATGTCACAATAAATAATACCAATTGATAAAACCATTGTCATAAAATACTTCCACCAATATTTTTTTATATACCATTTTATAGCAGAAAAGCGTTTCATAATTTTCACCTTTTTACATGATTTTTTGTAATATTATAACATAATATTACGATTTTTTCTTTCAATTCACTTTTAAAAAAAATGGCAAATTTTTAAAGAAAAATCTAATAGTAACCTATTTTATTTCAAATTATCTTTTCGTGCTACTATTAGATTTTATTTTATTTATTTGTGCTTCCCAAGCCACCTTTTCTAATGTCATAGGTATTATCATCCATTGTTTTACCATATGTTAACAAAATACCCTGAACAAAAGCTTCACCTCTTACAAGTTCTACTTGTTTGTTCTCAAAAGACAAATTGGATATTTTAATCATAATATGGCCTTCATTACACGCATAATAATAATCACTATCAATGATACCAACGACATTATCAAGTTGAAGTCGGAATTTAAAGCCTAAACTACTTCTAGGATAAATTTGTAAAACATATTCATCGTTCATTTGACATCTAATACCAGTTGGAATAATAATGGACTCTTGAGGTTTTAAAACAATATCAAATGGTAAAAAGAAGTCATATCCTGCAGAACCTATAGTTGCTCTTTTTGGCAATTGAATATTATCATACATTTCTTCAATTTTATTTTTAATTTTGGTATTTTTCAATATATCTTTTTGAAATTGTTCAAATGAAACCTTTTCAAAATGGGTTATATTTTTCATCTTTATTTCCTTTCTAAAAATTCATAGAGTATGCTAAACCATTTATTATACTCTATTCCAGTTCAAAAGCTCCTGTATATAATTGATAATACGTACCTTTTTGTTCAATCAAACTTTCATGTGAACCTCTTTCAATAATTCTTCCATGATCTAAAACCATAATTGCATCGCTATTTTGAACTGTTGATAAACGATGAGCAATCACAAAAACCGTTCTTCCTTTCATTAACTGATCGGTTCCTCTTTGAACTAAGGCTTCAGTTCTTGTATCAATTGATGAAGTTGCTTCATCTAAAATCATAACTGGTGCATCCGCAATCGCGGCTCTAGCAATAGATAGCAATTGTCTTTGACCTTGCGAAAGATTGGCACCATCACCTGTAAGCATTGTATTAAATCCCTCTGGTAGTCTTGTAATAAAATCATAGGCATTTGCAATTTTAGCTGCTTTATACACCTCTTCATCGGTTGCATCAAGTCTACCATATCTAATATTTTCCATCACCATTCCTGTAAACAAATTCGTATCTTGTAAAACAATCCCAAGTGATCTTCTTAAATCATCTTTTTTTATTTTATTGATATTAATTCCATCATATCGAATTTTACCATCTTGAATATCATAGAATCGATTGATTAAATTCGTAATTGTTGTTTTTCCCGCACCCGTAGCACCTACAAAAGCAATTTTTTGTCCAGGTCTTGCGTAAATAGATACATCATGTAAAACAATTTTTTCGGGAACATAGCCAAAATCTACTTCATTTAAAACGATATCTCCTTTTAATTGCGTATAAGTTATTGTACCATCTGAATGAGGATGTTTCCATGCCCAAAGACCAGTTCTAGTAGGGGACTCTGTAATCGTACCATCTTGATCTTTATTGGCATAAACAAGTGTAACATATCCACTATCTTCCTCTTCTTTTTCATCAAGAAAATCAAAAACACGTTTTGCTCCCGCTAATGCCATTGCAACCATTGAAACTTGTTGTGATACTTGACCTACGCTTTGTGAAAATTGTCTACTCATATTTAAAAAAGCAACAATAATACCGATTGTCAATGTATTCATCCCTGCAATCACAAGTTTTCCTTCATCATTTTTAAAGAAAACTCCAAGATTAGGTACATTGTTTATAGCCAAAAAACAACCTATGATTGCAAGTAATACAAAGAAAATATTACCAATATTATGCATAATTGGCATCAAAGTATTACCATAATGATTCGCATTTGTTGCGGCAAGACATAATTCATCATTTAATTTATCAAATCTTGCCTTAGATTCATCCTCATAACAAAAGACTTTAACAACCTTTTGACCATGCATCATTTCCTCGATATAGCCTTCTACATCAGCAGTTGTTTTTTGGTTTTGAATAAAATATTTAGCACTATTCCCACCAACTTTTTTAGTTACTAAGATCATCAAAGAAGCACCAACAAATACTAGTAAGGTTAGCCAGACACTATAATGAATCATTAAACAAATTGTAAAAGTAAGTGATAAAAAAGTTGATATAAATTGGATTAAACTTTGAGTTACAAATTGTCTAATAGCATCAACATCATTTGTATAATAACTCATAATTTCACCATGAGGATGACTATCAAAATATCTAATAGGCAAAGATTGCATTTTATTAAATAATTGTTTACGAATTTTATTTAAAAATCTTTGTCCAACTCTTGCCAATATTTGTGTTTGAAGTGTTGTTGCAATCAAGCATACTGAATAAATTGCAATCATTGACATTATCAAAGACAAAAGTTTTGATTGCCATAGATCCATACTAATTTCACCTTTTAAAGTTGGTTCAATAACTTCATCTGTAATTCTTTGTAAAAACATAGGTCCTGTAATTCCTGCTACTGCTGCTATCACTAAACAAATTAAGATAACAACCATTGCGACACCATAATTTTTAAACAATAATTTCAAAATCTTAGGCATAACACCTTTTATATTGGTAGAATGTTGCCCCATTCCTCTCATTGGACCACGAGGTGGTATTTTCCTTGCTTCTGCCATTAATGTGCACCTCCAATCTTATTTTGAATTTCATATACTTCTTTATAAATTTCATTATTTTTAAGTAATTGTTCATGTGTATCAAAACCGCTTATTTTTCCATCATCTAAAACGATAATTTTATCTGCATCTTCAACAGAAGAAATACGTTGTGAAATAATAAACTTTGTTATATTAGGAATATTTTCTTTAAATGCTCTTCTAATAGTTGCGTCTGTTTTTGTATCAACTGCACTTGTTGAATCATCTAAAATTAAAATTTTAGGATGTTTTAACAAAGCCCTTGCAATACATAATCTTTGTTTTTGACCACCCGAAACATTTGTTCCTCCTTGATCTATCATCGTATTATATTTATCGGGAAATGTCTGAATAAAATCATCAGCACAAGCAAGTTTGCATGCATGTATCATTTCTTCATCTGTGGCTTCTTTATCACCCCATCGTAGATTATCTTTGATAGTTCCACTAAATAAAACATTTTTTTGTAATACAACCGATACTTGATTTCGAAGAGTTGTTAAATCGTAATCTTTAACATTGATTCCCCCTACTAATACCTCACCCTCTGTTACATCATAAAGCCTACTGATTAAATTAACAAGAGTAGTTTTAGAAGAACCAGTTCCACCAATAATACCAATTGTTTGGCCAGATTTAATCTTTAAATTAATATTAGATAAAGCATCTTTTTCCGCGTGTTTTGAATATTTAAAAGAAACATTTCTAAATTCAACATCACCACTTTTAACTTCCATTATTGGATTTTCAGGATTTGTAAGACTACTTTTTTCATTCAATACTTCTGATATTCTTCTCATACTAGGAAGTGACATAGAAATGATAACAAAGACCATTGAAAGCATCATTAAACTAGACAAAATTTGAATTCCATATTGTAAAAGTGCTGTTAAATCACCTACTGCTAAACTATCACCACCACTATGAATAATCATTCTTGAAGCAAAAAAACATACTAAAATTGTAGCAGTATACATCGAAAATTGCATAATTGGCGAATTCCATGCCACTATTTTTTCTGCACTAACAAAATTTTCACATACATCATCTGAAGCTTTTGCAAACTTTTGCTTTTCAAAATCTTCACGAACATACGTTTTTACAACCCTAATTCCATTGATATTTTCTTGAACAGATGAATTTAAGGCATCATATTTAGTAAACACTTTATTAAATTTTCCCATTGCAAATTTTACAATGATATATAAACCAACCCCCAAAAATGGTAATAAGGCTATGTATATAAGTGCTAATTTTGCGCTAATCATAAATGTCATAATACTAGAAAATATCATCATTAAAGGAACTCTAATTGCCATTCTGATTCCCATATTATAAGCCATTTGTACATTGTTAACATCAGTTGTCAATCTTGTAACCAAACTTGATGATGAAAATTTATCGATATTTTCAAAAGAAAAATTTTGTACTTGATAGTATAAATCATGCCTTAAATTTCTTGCAAGACCACAAGATGCTTTTGCACAAAATCTTCCCGCAAGATAACCAAAAAGTAATGATAACATTGCACACACCAATAAAATAATACTAACAATGATTAAATAAGTCATATCAGACTTTTCTAAGGCTTCACTTGCATCAGATTTATTCTGTAAGAAATTAATCAATTGAGCAATGATAAATGGCATAATACATTCCACTAAACTTTCTAATCCAACAAAAAGTGGAGCCAAAAAGGATGGTTTTTTATACTCTCTTACACTTTTTAAAATTGTCTTTAACATATTCTCCTCCTTTTATTTTTTTAAATTATTCTTAATTCGTTCAAAATAGGAATAAAGTTGAGTAATTTCATGAGGTTCAAAACCTTCTAAAGCCTTTTTTTCAACTTCATCTAGTGTTGAACGAACCGATTCATTAATGGCAAGACCCTTCTCCGTCAAAACTATTTTTTTGAGTCTAGCATCGCTATCAACACCTATTCTTTCTATTAGACCATTTTGTTCCATTAATTTCAAAATTTTTGATGTTGTGGATTTTGTTATTAAAAATTTTTCTTCAATATTTTTTTGATAAATATCTATATCTTGATGGCGCTCTAAAAAACCAAGAATAAAAGAATTGGTACTAGTTATCATATTAACATAACGAAAGACCTCACTATTTTCTACATTTCGATTAAATAAATTTTTAATTGATGATATTTCTCCACCTAATTTCTTCTGTTTCATAAAAACCTCCAAAATAGTTCTATCTCAAATAGTTTGATACGAAACTATTATATCATTTTTTTAAATTTTTAGAACCAATTTGCAAATGAAAACGCTTCAGAAAGAAGCGTTTGAAGTAGTTGGATAATTCAAAATTCCGACAAATAACAAAACATTATTCGCATCTTTGATCAAATATAAAAAAGGACGATCAAGTTTAATAGTGATAGGATCTACTACTAATGATGATTTCATGATACCAATTGAAGTTACTGCAGCAGCTTTTGCACCACTTTCACTTAACTTTATACCAACATTTTGTTTTATATAATTGACAGATAAATTTTCACCAATTTTATTTAAACTATCTTTTTCAAAAATTTTTCTTACTCCTAAACTTTTTAATGCTTCATTAAGATTATATTCCTTACTATAGTCAAACTTAGGAACAGAAAGATTAACCTCACCCATAACCAAATCATTAGTAAAACTTGTAAAATCTTTTGAACATAGTTTATCGAAAGGAATAGTTGGCATAATATATGTGATTGTATTGTTATTTTCAAAATAATCCATTACAACTACATATTCGCTAGTTTTCTTGTAAAGAGTTGATATTTGGTGATTCATATACTCAACCATTTTAGTATTATTTTTATCGAGATAAAATGTATCTTCAACTGTTTTTTCTTTATCATATGCTATTAGCCACTTATTGTCAAAATAAATTGTATTCAAAAGCAATAAGGCTAGATTGTCTTCTATCTGATAATTATTCCTATCTAATTTTAATACATTTTCTGTATAATAATTTATCCATTTAATAATTTTATCTTTTTCCTTTCTCTTTGTGAAATCAATTTCGTAACTTTGTGCATAAAAATTATCTTTTATAAAATTTAGATATTCTGAATTAATCTTTAAACCTTTTTTCAACCAAAGAGAATTAGCCAAATACGCTCGACCATTTTGATTAGAATAATAATTGTTCTCATAAATGAGTTTCAGTTGTTTTGTTAATTTCTCTCTTTTTTGTCCCAATAAATTTTCTAACTCAGCACTTGTTGTTGAAGAGGTACCTTCTACAAGCATAGATAGTGCCATATAAAGACTAAGAGGAGCAAAAAGTTGATTATCTTGAACAGTAAAAATTTTCTTTATTAATTTATAAGAAAAATGATTTATTTCAGCAATCATGTCATTATCTATACTACCTACTTCATAATTTAAAGAAGGATAATTAACTTGACTTAATGTCGAAAAGTTATCATTGTCTTTAAATTGAAGATTTTTTAATTCAATAGTCTCCCTTTTTTTACAACTCATCATCACCATACCCAAAAGTATCAATAAAGAAAATTGAAAAAATTTCTTCATCTAAACCCCTTTCTTCTTATAATAGCATTTACAATAAATTATAAGTCAATTTTAGTATAACAATTTATAATATAACTATACTTTATGAACTATTTTTATCCTAACCTTTTATTGTAAAACAAGACAATCATACATTGCTCTAATCGCCTTTTCAAATTGATGATTAGAAACTCCAACAATAATACTAAGTTCTTGTGATGCTTGAGCAATTACTTTAATATTAATGTCATTTTGCCCAAAAATGGCAAAAATTTTGGCACTAATGCCAGGTTTAGTTGCCATGTTTCTGCCTACAACTGCAATAAGTGCAATATCAGTATCAATAATTACATCTTGAACAGCATCAATTTTTTTTATATCTGCCAGAACTTCATAATTTTTCTTAACAAGATCGTTTGCTTCAATAATTAAACTAAACGTATCAATACTTGATGGAATATGCTCAACATCAAGATGATATTTATCTAAAACTGCCAAAACATCTCTCATTACTTTTATTTTTGGGACTTTTGGCTTTTTGATTATGGTGATTGATTCATAAGATTTTTTACCAGTAATTCCTGTGATAATTTGTGAAGAATCCTGACAGTTAGAAGAAATGATTGTACCTTCATCATCAGGACGATTGGTATTTTTAATACTAATCGGAATCTCTAATTCTTGCACAGGAAAAATAGTTTCTTCATGAAGCACATGCGCACCCATGTATGATAATTCGCGTAATTCTTCATAAGAAATCTCTTTTATCTTTTTAGGATGACTAACAATTTTAGGATCTGCTACCAAAAATCCTGAAACATCGGTCCAATTTTCATAAAGATCTGCTGAAAGAGCCTTTGCGACTACCGCACCTGTGACATCTGAACCTCCCCTTGAAAAAAGATGAATATTCCCATTTGGGTAAGAACCATAAAAACCAGGTATAACAATTGTTTTAGTTTTTATGAATTGATTTATTAATGCATCTTTGGTTTTTTGTTCATCTAATTTCCCATTATAATCAAAATAAATCAAATTTTTGGCATCGACAAATGTATAGCCTATGTATTCTGCTAATAATTTTGCACAAAAATATTCTCCTCTACTAACTAAAAATTCTTCACTTATCTTTTGATTTAGATTTGCTTTTAGTATAGCAAATTCTTTTTCAAGGTCAATGTCTAATGCTAATGTTGTCTTAATTTCTACATATCTACTTTTAACAATATCAAAAATATTGTTTGCGTCAACTCCATATTTTAAATGCGCATAGATTAGATAAAGTAAATCAGTTATCTTATGATCATCTTTATTTTGTTTACCTGGCGCCGATACGACAATAATCTTTCTTGTTTGATCTTCAAAAATAATTTTTTTTATTTTTTTAAATTGCTCACTATTTGCTAAACTAGAACCACCAAATTTTGCTACTTTTATCATAATTTTTTTATCAAAGCCATTGCAATTTGTATTGCATTACTAGCGGCACCCTTTCTAATATTATCTGCTACACAATATAACACAATTCCATTTTCAGTTGATAAATCTTTTCTAATTCGTCCAACATAAACTTTATCTTGATTATTCGCAATAATTGAATTAGGATATTTATGATTTTGTACATCATCATAAACAATAATTCCATCTTGTTGTTGTAAAACTTGTTTTATCTGTTCAATTTCAAATTTTTTTACAAGTTCAATTGTCATAGAAACTCCATGACAATTTTCAACAGGAACTCTAATACAAGTGGCAACAATTGGTAAATTTTCTAAATGTAAAATCTTTCTTGTTTCATTTATCATTTTCATTTCTTCTTTTGTATAACCGTTATCTAAAAATTCATCAATTTCTGGTATACACGTTTTAGAAATATCATACGGGTAAAATATATTGGTATGATTATTTTTCGTTCTTTTTAAATCTTCAATTCCTTTTTGACCAGAACCGCTTACCGCTTGATAAGTTGTATAAGTTACCCTTTTGATGCCAAAATGATCATTTAAAATTTTTAGTGGTAAAACTGCCTGAATTGTTGAACAATTAGGATTTGCTATTATTTTACTTTTCACAAAAATATCATCCATATTCACTTCTGGTACTACTAGGGCACAATTATCATCCATTCGCCAAGCACTTGAATTATCAATTACATATGCACCTTTTTGAACAGCTAAAGGTGCATATTCTTGAGAGACTTTACTACCAGCACTAAATAAAACAATATCAACATCATCAAAAGCTTCCTCGCTTAATTCTCTAATAATATACTCTTTATTTTTAAAAACTATTTTCTTACCAGCACTTTTCTTTGAAGCATAGAGGAGTAATTGATGAAAAGGAAAATGATATTCATCTAAAATTTTTAAGAACATTCGTCCTACAAGTCCTGTAACTCCCACAATTGCTAAATTGTATTTTTTCATTATTGCACCTCATTAATTACATATTTATTGAAATTATCATAAGTATCTAATACTCTTTGATTGATAATATCATAGATATCGCTAACTATTGCAGAAGCAGTCGGCAAACTACCAGCCCCCTTGCCAATAAAAACCAGTTTATCGGCTAAAGAGGTTTCAACAATTACACCATTGTCTTCCTCGTTGATTTTGCATAATACTTCTTGATTATCCAATTCCATTAAACCTACTGAAATGAATATTTTATTGTTATCTTTAAAAGCTTCACACACATACTTCATTGTTTGATAATTTTTCTTCATATCATAATTGTGAATAAGACTAAACGAGGAATGCTTTATATCATGAATATTAATTTTAGTATTCCAAGCAATATCTGATAAAATAGCAATTTTTCGCATCATATCATAACCTTCCAAATCAGCAGTAGGATCCTTTTCTGCAAATCCTTTTTCTTGAGCTAATTTCAAGGCTTCCTCAAAACTCATCCCCTCACTTATTCTACTAAGAATATAATTTGTTGTCCCATTTAAAATTCCAATAATTTTTTGAATACGATTCACTAAAGTAAGTTCTTTCAAATTTTTTATAATAGGAATGGCTCCACCTACGCTTGCCTCATAACAAAAAGAAACTTTATTATCCCTTGCAAGTTTAGTCAACTCATCAATATCATTTGCGACAATTTCCTTATTAGCAGTTACTAGATGTTTGTGTTTACTTAACGTGAGAACACAGGCTTTTTTAGCAAAATCATATCCACCTAAAACTTCAACAACTATATTAATCTTATTATCATTGATAATATCTTCTAAATTATCTGTAAAGAGATTGGCATATTGCTTATCGAAATTTTCCTTATAATCAAATATTTTTATAACCTCAATTTCTTCTTTTTCTAAGCATATCTTAAAGACTCCCTTACCAATAACTCCATAACCTAAAATAGCAATTCTTGCTTTCTTCATTATTCTACCCCCATTATATCAATTGATTTTACACCATAACAGAAAGATATTAATTTTTGTAAAGATTCTAAATCAATTTTTAAATCACTTATATCAATCATCATAGTAATATATGCACTTTTATCAATGGGAGCATCTTGATTAATTGAAATGACATTTCCACTATTATCATATATGATTTGTAAAATAGAAGATAGAATTCCCTTTTCATCAATCGTTTTGATAGCAAAAAGGGCTTTATTTCCGCTATCTATTGTCGGTCTGAAAATAAAATCTTTGTACTTATAGTAAGTAGAACGACTAATACTTTGCATTTTACATGCATCACAAATATTAATTTTTTGATTGTTTATCAACTCTCTTGCAGCAATGACCTGTTCAAAATATGGAGGAAGAATTGATTTGTGGACAATCAAATATTCACTATCTCTCATATACATACGCTCCTACGTTAGAAATTTTGACACTTACTAATTGCCAATTTTTAATACTAAATTTATTTTTAATATCCTGTTCACTAATTAAAAGTATACTTGGTCCAGCCCCACTAATTAAACCTACTATATCTTCATAATCTTCTAATATCTTTCTCATTTCTTTCTTTGGATTAATGAATTGGTATCGATATGGCTCATGAATGAGATCTTTTTTTGCCATTTTTAATAAAGAAAAGTCCCCCTTTTCTAACGCTTTTACCATCAAAATACTATGCGATAAAGTAGATACTACCTCTTCTAATAAAACACAACTCGGTAATGAAGCCCTAGCTACTTCAGTAGATAATTCAAAATTAGGAATGAGGAAAAAAAATTGCAAATTACTCGCTACATCAAGATTAATATAATGATACTTATCTTCTTGAAAACTACAGGTGAAACCACCAAATATTAAAGGAGCAACATTATCCGGATGTCCTTCAATCATACTTGCAATTTGAAAAATTTCATCTTTGGACAAAATACCACCAAGAATTTCATTGGCCATTATGATACCTGCAACTATGCATGATGCACTACTGCCAAGACCTCTTGATACAGGAATATTTTGAATCTTTTGCCTAATTGTTAAAAATTGAATCTTCTTATTCTTTAATAAAAAAACTTTTTCATAACTTTTAACAATAAGATTGTCGCTAGGATTTGAAAATTTTTCACTAAATCCTTCAATTGTATACTTATCGGAAAGAAAAAATTCATATTCATTATATAAATCAAAACAAATACCCAGACAATCAAAACCAGGACCTAAATTTGCGGAAGTCGCAAAAGTTCTAACAATTTTCATCTAACTCACCTATTAACTTTTTTAGTTTTTCGCAAGCATCTTCCTTACACCATACTTCTTGTTGAAAAGTACCTTCATAAATTTCTTTTAGTACATCAGGAATTTTGTTGCCACTTTTTTCAGCAATTTTTTCTGCTAACGTAAAATCTTTTTCCTCAATTTTAAAAACCTCATTTACTGTATCAATAAATTTAAAAGGACTTGCAGTACTTATAATTAGCGTTTTCCCCTTTAATTTATTTTTTAAATTCAAATAAACACCATATGCTACAGCTGTGTGAGGGTCAATTAAATAATTATATTTTTCAAAACAATCCTTTATATAAAAAAGAGTTTCCTTATTACAAATTGAATATGCTAGAAAATCATCTATTTGGGAATGATACTGTTTTGGTAAATAAAAACTGTTTTTCTCTTTTAAATCTTTCATCAATTTATCAACAAGTTTATAATTTCCATCTGTAATAATAAATAACAATCTTTCCAAGTTTGATGAGATTAAAATATCCATTGCAGGAGAATTGGTTAAATAAAAAGGACGATTACAATTATATATTTTAGTATTAAAAAAATCCGTTAAAATATTATTCTCATTGCTAGCACAAATAATTTTATTAATAAACAAACCCATTTTTTTTGCTATATAACAAGCCAAAATATTACCAAAATTTCCCGTTGGTACAACTACATTGATGCTTTCTCCATACAATATTTCATTTTGGTTTACCATTTTAAAATATGCATAAAAATAGTAAATAATTTGAGGAAGCAATCTACCTATATTTATTGAATTGGCTGAAGAAAGTTTAATATTTCTTAAATTATTCATACTAGTAAAAACTGTTTTTACAATATTTTGACAATCATCAAAATTACCTTTTATCCCTATAAGCCTTGCTTTTTGATTTGTATAAAAATGCATTTGCCTTTCTTGAAAATAACTTACTCCATCTATTGGATATAAAACGATAATTTTATTATTATCAGTTTTGCCAAAACTTGCTAATGCTGCCCCACCAGTATCACCAGAAGTGGCAGTTAAAATAAGGGTTTCAAGACAATCATTCTGTTTTACTTTAGCTACTTCTATTAAATTCGGTAACATCGTTAAAGCCATATCTTTAAAAGATAGGGTAGGACCATGATATAATTCTAAAAAACTAAACTCTTTCAAATTTTTCATTCCAATAATCTTGTTCTTAAAATTAACTGCTGTATATGTTTTGGCAATTACTTGTTTAATTTCTTCGTTGGTAAAATCATTTAAATAAAAAGTCAAAATTTTTTCGGCCATTTCTTGATAAGATAATAAACTAAAATTTTTATTAAATAAAAATGGTTTTATATGATGAAAAATGAAAAGCCCCCCCTCTTCACTGATACCTCTAATAATGGCCTCACTCGCATCTATATTTAATTTTTTTCTCGTACTAGTATACATACTTCACCTCAATTTTGTTACATTATATCATATTTTGTTTTCAATATCAAGACATTTGTATTTATTTCAAAAACAAAAAATTTGCATATTATTTCACAATTGCTTAACTTTTATGTTATAATATTTAAGAATAAATCATTTATGCAAGGAGGAATCAGATGACAAATAAATATTTATGTGAAATATATGAAAATGTTAAAGTTAAAAATGCAAATGAACCAGAATTTTTACAGGCAGTCTATGAAGTACTTGATTCAATTGAACCATTTGTTAATGAAAATGATGCAATTGAAAAAAATGGAATCGTAGAACGGTTTGTAGAAGCCGAAAGAATAATTACTTTCCGTGTTCCATGGATAGATGATAAAGGATTCGTTCATGTAAATAGAGGTTTTAGAGTTGAATTTTCCTCAGCAATTGGTCCTTATAAGGGAGGAATTAGATTGCACCCAACCGTTAACCAAAGTATTGTTAAATTTTTAGGCTTTGAACAAACCCTTAAAAATGCTCTTACAGGTCTTCCAATGGGTGGAGGCAAAGGAGGTAGTGATTTTGATCCGAAAGGAAAAAGCGATACCGAAATTATGCATTTTTGTCAAAGTTTTATGAATGAATTATATCGCCATATTGGTCCGAATACAGATGTTCCCGCAGGCGATATAGGAACCGGTGCTAGAGAAATTGGCTATATGTTTGGTCAATATAAGAGATTAAAAAATGAATTTACTGGTGTTTTAACAGGCAAAGGCTTAAGTTATGGTGGTAGTTTAGGCAGAACTGAAGCTACAGGTTATGGCTTATGCTATTATACCAATAAAATGTTACAAGTAATGAATCATACCTCTTTTGCAAACAAAAAAGTTATTATTTCGGGTTCTGGTAATGTCGCTTTATATGCTATGCAAAAGGCTCAAGAACTAGGTGCTACTGTTATTGCAATGAGTGATTCTAGTGGATATATTTATAATGAGAATGGTTTAAATTTTGAAATTTTAAAAGATTTAAAAGAAGTAAAAAGAGCTAGAATTAGTGAATATCTTACCTTTGACAATACTACTATTTTTAAAGCATCTCCTAAAGATATATGGAAAATGAAATGTGACATCGCTTTACCTTGTGCTACCCAAAATGAACTTGATTTAACTGATGCAAAAATTCTTGTTGCAAATGGAGTCATTGCTGTTTCAGAAGGAGCGAATATGCCATGTACAATTGAAGCTACTAATTATTTAATAACTCATAATATTTTATTTGGTCCAGCTAAGGCTGCAAACGCTGGTGGAGTAATGGTATCTGGTTTTGAAATGAGTCAAAATTCAATGCGTTATGCTTGGAGTTTTGAAGAAGTAGATGAAAAACTCAAAACCCAAATGGAAAATATTTTTCTAGAAGTTATAGATTGTGCCACACATTATGGTAACAAATATAATACGGTACTTGGTGCAAATATTAGTGGTTTCAAAAAAGTTGCTAGTGCTATGCTTGCTCAAGGTGTTTGTTAATAAAAAACACCCCTAAATAGGTGAAATCATCAAGAAAAAAGAAACACAAAAAACATTATATTAATCCCAGTTCAATCTATACTGAATTGGGATTTTATATTTTAATGAATAAACTAATGTTTACCTATTATAATATTTAATATCGTTTTTAATAGTTATATTAATATCTTCAAATATATAATTTTTAAAATCCTTATATTATTCATTTTTTATCCAATTATTGAAAGACCTAATGACAGGATTAATAGTAAACGTTGCTACTCAATTATTGATTGTTTGATAGTATAATTTTCATATAGTTTGTTAAAAACTCTTAAGAAATATAGAGAGCCTTAATCGGAGTAAACAATCAAGGTCTTTATATCCTCTTTTTATTTTTTCTTGTAAAAATAATTGATACCATTCAAAATGTTTTTTTAAATTAAATCCATATTTTAAAGGTTTTACATCAGACAATATTATTTCATTATTTAAATATATCTACATAACAAGTCCAACCATAAGATTTTCTTTGATTATAAATCCGTATTGTATCTATAATTATTATTTCCATCGCTCTAAAATGATACAAGTTTCCTTTAGGAACATTGGAATAAATTCTGCTTTTTTCACCTTTTGGTTTATTCAGATAATCCACTCATTCATCAAAATTAATATCATAAAATAAAAATGTAGACACTTTTTTTGTGTCTACATTTATTTTATCACTTCAATTTTCGATTAAATCAAGTGTTTTATTCATCATCTTTTATATAAAATGACATAGGATAAGTTAAATATTCTATTTCATCTAACTGATCCGCAGTTACATAACCTGCTTCAGCATTTATCAATGATGGTATTCGATTGACGATGGTTGCACAAGTATGTTCAACAGTTGCTGGTTTATCCACTCGATATTTTACATTTGGCTCACCCGTAATTTCCCAATCACACATATCTCCTTCATCTTTACCATATACTTTTCCTATTGTTTCCTCCTCAATTGTAATTCCTTGAAGAGTTTGAATTGTAACTACTGAAGACATTCCAATGCAACGTCCTGCTTTAATTGTTTTTCCTAACGTTTCGCTATAAATATCCTCCTTTGCCACATATGGAACATTTTTTTGAGTAATACTTTGAATGGTTAATCCCAATTTATTGGCAATTGCTTCACTTGCATTCCAAGCATACGATGCTGCAAATTCACTAGGATGTGCTATTTGTTGTTCAAATTCCTCTTCTGTTAAATCACATCCATGGGCATTAGCAAGTGCTAAACCATATTCATCAACATTGTAACTATAAGCACCTTTAATTTTAGTAATATTATGACAACCAGCACAAGCAAGAGCAACCATATTAATCCAAAAAATATCTTGCATTCCAGAACCTGTTACAGTACATCCTGTTTCTTTTGCCAGTAAATCAATTTTATTAGTCAAAGCAGCTGATGTTGTCCATGGATAAATGGCTTCTTCGCAAGTAGTAATAACATTTATTCCTCTTTCTACACATTGTTCTACATGTTTATAAATATCTGGAATAAAACTAAATAAAGTTACGATTGCAACATCAGCATCACATTCATCTAAAACTTTTTCTGCATCATTTTGGATAGTGACACCAAGTTTCATTCCAATTTCTGCAAAATCACCAACATCCATTCCAATAATTGCAGGATTAACATCAATTGCACCTACAATTTCGGCTCCTTTTTCATGTAGATAACGCAAAATATACTTTGCCATTTTTCCACATCCATATTGAACAACTTTAACTTTTCTCATTTTTTCCTCCTAATTTATATAATTCTCTTTGCTTAAGGTTATTTTTTCCTTAATCACCATTATTATACATTATTATATTAAAAAATGAAAGTCATTTTGATAGATAATTTTTTTATCTCGTTATATTCCTTTTGATATATTAAAATATTTTTTATAACTCATATTTTAAAATTATTTTTTTAATAAAAATAATAACTTGAGCAAAAATAAGAGAAATTGCTCCTGCTCTTACCATCCAATCAAAATTGTCTATAAACCTTTTAATTGCTATATAATTATAATAATATTGGTCTTTTAACTTTGAATGAAGCCAAGTTTCAATATAACTAGTAACCGAAGTTATATTTATTAAAAAAAGCGATACAATGATTATAGATATGGTTTCAAACACAGTTACTTGACTATTGCTAATATTATCATTTAAAAATATAATAGAAAAAAGAATAGAGATAAAAATAACTATAAAATTTTCTGTTTGAATAAGTGGAATAATAAAAACTTTATTATCATTACTTCTAGAAGAAAAATATATTTCTAATAATAGATTTTGCATTAAAACAGCAAAAATATAGATGAAAAGATAAAGCAATGTAAAAATAAGACATACTATCAATAAAGTTTTAATAATATTATTTAATTTTATATCGTATCTTCCATTAATTTTTTTATAATTATTTCTGTCATTATCTTGCATAAACATTCCTTCCTCTCTATAAGATTAATTATATCATATATTTTATTTATTTTTTTCTTTTATGCAAGTATTCTATTTCAAATAATATATCATTTCTATACTTTTTCAATGAAAAATATACCTTATGAATTTATCATAAGGTATATTCTAAATAAATAATTATTTATTTTCTTCTACTGTTAAACCAGTAGGTAATTGATCTTTAAATTCTTGATAGTTTTCTGCTGCTTTAAATTCTTTTGAAACAATAATCTTACTATTTGTTGCATTAACAGTAATTTTAGAACGTGAATTATCAAATCCCCAATATGTTGATTCTTTTGTTGTGTCGTCTAAATATGCTCCTACAAAATCAATAGTAACATTTTTTAGTGTTAAAGTAGAACCTGTAGCTCCTGTTGTCGTAATACGGCCATATTTTAAACTAACATTTTCAAGTGTTGTATTTCCTTCTTTTGTACTTAAATAAATACTACCTGCATATTTTGTTGTATCCATAGGCTCAATTTTAATGTTTTTTAGAGTCGTATTTTTTCCTAGTATTTCAATAACCTTGTTTGGTTCTTTTTTACATTGAAAGTTGATACCATCAATTGTCGTGTTATTGCCAACTATTGTGACAAAGTTTTGATTAGCCCATGCCGTATTTGGTGTTTCAACTGTGCTTTTAATGGTAACATCCCCAATTCCTTTTAATGTTAAATTATTTGCGGTAACCAAAAAATAAAAACCTGTTTGATTTTCATATTGAGTTGTTTCATCACGATCAATACTATACGTTCCACTCTTAAGTGCTAATGCCTCACCATCTTTTTGATTTTGTAAAGCTGTTCTCAACTCAGTTGCATTGTTAATGATTTTATCTGCCACAAAGATAGTATAAGTAAATTCTTGACCTTCATGAGTTATTTTTACTTCTTGATTACCTGTTTTATTTTTATCATAACCTGAAATCATACTAGAAGTAACATCAACAAGATCTCCTTTTGATTCATCATCAAAAATAGTATTTACTTTTAATCCGCTTAACTCTGTTCCTTTTAATACAACTAACTGATGATTTGTAACTTCAATACCAGTTATTTTGTGTTTTTTACATCCTGTTCCAATACCAATTAAAGTAAAAAAGCATACTGCACATAATAAAAATTTTTTCATAAATTTCCTCCTTCTTGTAAAAATTATAAAAGTTCTATATTGTTATAAAACATTTTATTTCAACATTATTTTTTACACTTGAAATTAGAATATTCAAGAATATTTTTTCTAATTTTGGAAATTTTTTTGTTTTAATAATTTTTAAAAATTATATATTTGAAAAACATGTTATAAAAATAAAATCCTGCTTTCTTACTATATCTTATCCATCAAATTCAATATCTTAATTAATTAAAAATTTAATTTTGAACGCTTTATTTTATTATAATGAAGTAATCAACTTTCGCAATTTTAAATTCTTCTTAGCATAGACAAATTGAACACCAAAGTTTCTTTTATGAATAAAAAGTCTGAAAAAGGAAATTTTGATTTAGATTTGTCTAAATATAGATACAGGTTTTAACACATCCTTAAAAAGCAACAATGTGGGATTTAATTTAACATCTTAGTTTATTTTATTGAACTTTTAAACATTAGAAAACTTTTTGACAAACTTTTGTGTGTGCACCACTATATGCTTTTGCATATAGTGGTAATGTTTTATTTTAGATAGTTTCAGTGCTAAATATTTCATATAGAAAAGAGTTAGCATTTCTACTAACTCCTAATATATTATAAAAATTTATTCACTCTCAACAATCAAGTTTAAAACAACACTATATTTTGGATTATACACATAATCACTACCTTTTATTATAATCCAACCAGTTCCATCAATTGTTACATTACCCCATGCATCAATGGTTACACTTGTAATTGAACTTGATTTTGATACAACTTCCCAAGTATAATATTGTGTCATTGGGAATGGTGAATTTTGAACATTAAGTCCTAGTTTATAAGTTCCATCATTTATTTTATGTGTATCACTAATTTCATAAACAATTTCATCGTCATTTACATTTGAATCGTTTATTACTGTAAACTCCTTAACAAATACAATTGATGGGTTATCAATATTTACTGCCATTATCTTAACAGTTCCAATACCTACACCAAGCACTGTTCCATGAATAGATATCGTTGCAACTGATTCATCATTTGAATACCAGTAATAATCTTGTCTTGATGCTTGAGTAACTTGATTTGCTTTAAAATATATTACTCTTGTAAATCCTTTTACAATTGTTGTACTTCTATAACTTCTATTGTATGAAACAATATCTTGCTCATAAACATTTATCATACTACCACAATCAGTATAAGCATCTGGGTCTGTATATAATAATGTAGAATCATATTGAGTAACAAGTCTATTAAATCTCACATCAAACGCAGCACCATCATCTTTATTGAAGTATCCAACAAAGTATATACCATCAGTTAAATTTAATGTAGAAGTAAATGTATCATTTGTACCATCCATCAATTGTGAAATTAGGGTTTCAATTGAATAGGTATTTGAAGAACTATTATAATTTAATTTACTTAGAACGAATAAAATCTCATTACTTTGTAAACCACTATATGAATAATCTACTGTAAACTTACCTGCTTGTTCTAAATATATTTTTTTAATATAGTCGCCTTTTGTTGTTTCAGAATCTAGAATTGGCACTTCATCATTAGTCGATTCTGATAGATTAAATAGGTCTATCACTTCACTTTCAACTGAAGAAATAGTACATTTTAAAAATTCATAATTATTTGAAGGCATTAAAATATTAATATAAAAATACCCATTTCTAGGCAAATACACATACATTATATTTTGTCCATCACTTGAGGAAGCTAATGTATTTGAATTTGGATATTTATTTAAAACTTGTGTCTCTAACCTATCACTTTCATTGTAAATAGTAATTGAACCTGCTTCATACATAATTGATGCACCATCAACGCCAGCACCATTTAAGTAAAATTTATAAAACCCTGCTCCTTTATTATTTATGTAATATAATTTATTCAGATATGTTCCTTCTGCTGTTTTATGTAAATGTGTCAATAAATTATGTTCATCATTATAATAAACTTGCTCGCCATTATGTTTCCATCGCAATTCATAATTAATAGTAATATTACCACTAATAGTACTCGTCTTATATCTAATATCTAAATAATAAGTACCAACACTTAAATATGAATATAATATGTTTTCTCCAGTGTAAAGCTTTTCAAAATTTTCATCGTAAATAATAATTTCAGTATTAGAATTTGTAAAAAATTTATATGATTTATTACACTCAACATTTAGCAAATATAATTTATTACATCCTACATTTAATGAAACGTTTTCCGAATTTTCAACTAAGCAATGTAAATTAATATCATCAAAATGATTGTTGTCAGGAATAATTTTATTTTTATAACTAGACCAATATACTTTATTTTTATATTCGGCCAATCTATTCTGGGGTACAATAATCTGAAGAGAACTTGAGCATCCATCAAACACTTTTTCACCCAAATGTGTTATATCTGCTATTTCTCTTAATACTTTAACTTCAGTTAAATAAGTACAATTTTCGAAAGCACTTGAATCTATATGTTGAACACTTGATGGTAAAATAATGTTTCCTAAACTTACACAACCTTTAAATACTGAATTTCCAATAGCAAATAAATTATTTGATAATATCACTGACTGTAAATAAGAACAGTTTTCAAAAGCATTTGAATCTAGATGTATAACACTATTCGGTATAGTTATATTGGAAAGACTACTACAACCTTTAAATGCTGAACTTCCTATTGAAGTTAGATTATTTGATAATATCACTGACTGTAAATAAGAGCAGTTTTCAAAAGCATTTGAATCTAGATATGTAACGCTATTCGGTATAGTTATATTGGAAAGACTACTACAACCTTTAAATGCTGAATTTCCTATTGAAGTTAGATTATTTGATAAAGTCACGTTTTGCAAATATGAACAATTTTCAAAAGCATTTGAATCTAGATGCGTTACTGTATCTGGTATAGTTATACTAGTTAAATTAGAACAATTCTTAAATGCTGAATTTCGTATCATTTTTAAGTAATCCGGTAAAACAAATTCAGTTACATTAACTTGATTTTCAAATGCAGCTTCACCTATTTCAGTAACTATTTTCCCATTCAGATACGTTGGAATTACAAATTTAGTACTAACTGAATCAGTAGAAATTGGAATAATAGGATTCAATTTATCTATTCTAATCTCATTTTCATTTAAATCTGTTGTTTCGTAAATTGTACCATTTAACATAGGAGTAATATTAAATTCATCTATTACATTAAAAATATTGCAACCAACACCATATTCAATTGTAGGATCAGTAGGCCCTGCAAAGTGCATTCCAATTAAAAATAAATTTTGTCCACCACCATTGAAATATACAGGACCGCCACTATCGCCACCTTCTGAATCTGTTGAATACTTTATGGTATTAGTAATTATTGTTGGAACGCCATCATAACTTATATTACAATTATAATTAGTACTTAAGATATGACCTGTTGTATTTCCTGTTGTTTGTCCAAGTCTTCTTACTGGAGCACCTTGGATAATTAATTCTCGACTACCTAATTTTATATTATTATATACATCATCACCCATTCTAGCATGAGTTGTAACTTCCCAATTATCTTGATCTTCAAATGGAACAAAAGCTGCATCTATTGTCCCACTATGTTGTCTTTTTGTGGCAGTTCCAAGTTTACTACCTTGTAAAAAATTACCATTATGGTACATCGTTGTATTAGCATCAGCAACATGAGCATTTGTTAAAACTCCATATTTTCCAGTATCATTGTCATATGCGTTTACACAAATAGTTCCATAGCTATAAAGAAAAAACATTACAGAATCATTAATTGTGTCACCTCCATATGCAGTTTTTTTATGAGGAATTATTTCATTTTCACTTTCAATTATAATGTTTATCGCATCAGAAAAAAATAAATTAATTTCCTTTAAATATGAAATCAACAAATTGCGACTTTCTTGATCATTTATACAAACATCAACTTCATTAGAATGTTCATCTAATGCTACAGAACTTACATTATATTCAATCATTTTACAAGTAATTGCATTTTGAATTTCTAATAACAGATTATACGAATAATCCTTTTTAACATAAATTACTTGATTATCATATGTTGGTAATTCTACTTCATCTACATAGCCAATATTTAATAATCCACTATCATCTAGATAGGAACCTGCATAATTATCAGAATAAGCGTTACTTAAAAGTCCGCTTCTAAATCTATTTTCAATTTTAAATGGTTGTATAGCGTCATTAAGAATCAAAATACTTTTATTACAATTTTCATAATATAAACTATCATCATCAAACGCAAAGGCGCTATTTATATTTGAACATATAATAACCACGAAAAAAATTAAACAAAATAATATTATTTTAAATATCTTTTTCATATCACTTCTCCACAATTATATTTATAATATCACTTTTAATAATTATCAATTCATTTTTAATATAAAAACAGAATTGTGCTTCTATTTCAAGATTATTTAAAGATGTGACTTTATATTCTAGTTCTTTTTCAAGTAAAGTATTTTTTTTAAATTTAAAACTTTTTAACGGCCCTCCTTTAGAATTTACTATAAAATCATGGTTCTCAAATTCAGTAAATACCCCTATCATTATAATATCTTCAATTTTTTGAACATCGGTATGATTTGCTTTTATTTTAATACTTTTATTACTATTGTTTTTTATAGAAGCAGTAATTTTAATAGTCTCTCCAACTTTAACATTTGTTTTATTCACATTAATAAAGCTCTCAAAATCATCTTTGTTTACATTATCACACCCTGCTAAGCACATTACAAACATTAAACTCATAAAAAATATAACTAATCTCTTCATTTTATATCGCCCCTTTCAAGATTATTATTTTTATTAAGAATTCTTTCCAAGATAATCACCTTATTTACTAAATAAATTTTAAGCATATATAACACCCCCTATTATATGTTTTTAGTACAAAAAGCTCTCCTTTTCTAAGAGAGGTTTAATGATATGTATAACAATAATATTGTCTTAGAAATAGTATACGTTTTCACTATTATTATATGAATCACTACTACTATATATTAACTCACACATGACTTTGTTGTTATATTAAAGTCGTATTTATAAAAATCATAAGTTCCTTCATTGATATTTATATAGTAGGCTCTAACTAATCTTCCTTCTTTATAGAATAAGACTCTTAAAATAAGTAAACCAATATATACTTTATTTTTTACAATATAATATCCTTCTATAAAACCTTCTTCATTTACTAAAATACTTTATTCATGTACCACTTCTGATTATTTGTTTCACCTATTGTATTATTACCCCCAACCAAACTAGCACCAAATAATACTACTAATAACAATGTAATAATTTTCCTTCACATATAAAACAATTTAAATGCCTAAAAGGTGACTTTTTATACATTAATATAACAATGAAATAGTCAGTTTTTTTAAAAATCAATCTATTGTTTATATTATACTACATAGCTTTTTATTTTACAAGTGTTAATGTTCTTAAATATCGTTTAACCATTTTCTCATTTTTTCCTCTATTTTTCAAGTTTTCAAGAAACATCTGTATATGAGTTAATTTTATTAAGACGTTTTAAAATGGTGATTTTTTGATTATTATGCGAACGAGACTGCCGCCCCGCTCACGAGGGAAAGTGTCCAAATTCTAGACTGCCCGCATGCCCAATTCCAGCTCTACCATCATCCAATACTGCTACATTTACACCATTTCCCTATACAAATCAACAAAAAAAGCCGATAGGAAGCCTATTTTAGGCAACTTATCAGCTATTTTACTTATTATTTACTTAAAATCATTTTTAGACACTTTTTGGACAGATGATGCTCAAGTGTCCAATTTTGCTTTCACAAGTGTCAACTTTACGTGAAAAAAGTGTCCAATTCACCCTTGATTTTTGGACACTTGGTTTGTGGTTAATTAGAATCAAATTTATTTAGGCTTATATAGTTTTAACTCAATTTTACAAACATTTGTTTTCATTATTTCTATGTTATTTTCTAATTTAGATAAAGTTTCTGAAATAGTCAAGTAAAAGTAGACACTAAAAGCGTGTTAGATAAATCCCAGTTCAGTTCTATACTGAATTGGGGTTTTATATTTTAAAGTATACGCTAATCTTTGCGTGTTAAAGTATTTAATATAAGTGTCTATTGCTATGTTAATATCTTCAGTTAAATATATTTTGAAATCTTTATATAATTCATTCTTAATCCAACCATTTAAAGATTCAATTACAGGATTATCTGTAGGTGTTCCTACTCGACTCATCGATCTTTTTATGGTATAATTTTCATGTAGCTTGTTGAAAGCTGTTGAGGAGTATATAATACCTTGATCAGAGTGGACAATCGTCTCAAGGTCTTTATATCCTCTTTTTATTTTCTCTTTTAAAAATGATTTATAAGCTTCAAAATGATTTTTAACATTATTACCATGTTTTGATGGCATTACATTTGAAGAAATTATCTCATTATTAAAAACATCAATATAAAATGTCCAATCATAAAGTCTGCCATGATTGTAAATCATCGTTGTATCTGTCACAATTATTTCCATAGGTCTAGATGGATAAAAGTTTCCTTTAACAATATTAGGGTATGTTATACTTTCATTACCTCTTTTAAACTTAACGTACGTTTTACGTGCTTTATGACATAAATTATCACTTAAATACCAACCAGTTAATTTTCTTATATTAGCTGCGATAGCTCTCCATAAGTAGAATGATGCTTATGGATATTTTTTATTTGTTCTGCTAACTCTAATCGATTCTTTTGTTTATTATTTAATTTTCCTTTTCTATTAATCCATTTATAGTATCCGCTACGAGAAACATTCATTATTGTACATAGTGATTTAATATTATATTCCCCAGAAAGATTTAATACTATTTCGTATTCTTTTCTGATAACTTCTTGTGTGCTATAAGAACATCCTCCTGGGTGTAACCTTTTTTTAATCGTAAGTTCTCGATTCTTAATAACATATTTTCATATTCTAACTGTTCAAGTTCTGATAATTCTTTTCTTCTTGAATACTTGACTAATGGATTTCCTGGTTTACGTTTATTTTTAAGAGCTTCTATTCCACCTTCATTATATTTTTTTACCCAAATACTAAGCATACCACTACTTATTCCATCTTCACGTTGAATTTTATGTGCTGTTTTTTCTCCTGATAAAATTAAATTAACGTAATACAATTTTTCTTTCTTTGACCATTCTTTATTTTTACCACCTTTTGGTCTTTCCATAAAATCATCTCCTTTTATAAAGTATATCATAAAGTAAAAATGTAGACACTTTTTTAGTGTCTACATTTATTTTACCATTTCACATACGTCAAATATGCTAATTTTCTTTTTCATCAGATATTCCTTGTTTCTTACATATTTTTCCAAATGGACAAATGCCAGCATTACATTTTCTATTTTGGCATATTCCCTTACTGCCTATATTATAGAATGCTAAATCCATCAATCCTGGAAAACTTGGATTTAAACTCTTAGCTCTATATACTACCATTGTTGGATCAATATCAGCTAATACGATATCTTCTTTGTATGGAAGAAATCCTAATCTATACATTGCTCTTTTTACATGCACATCTGGTGATATATCAATTGCTGAATAATCTCCTAATTCTATGCCATATTCACGCGATAAAATATTTGCTGCCATTGTTGCAATCTTAATCCCCACTCTTTTGAATTTGTAAAAGTTATAAATTACTTGAGCACTAGATTGTTTACCTTTCCACATATTGCTAGCGTCATCATTCCATTTATTATGGATATCTTGTACAGCACTATAGATTGCTTGAGCCATCATTGTATTAAATCTATGGAGTTTCTTTGCATTGAAAAAGTTAATATATCACTCTTCATCTTTTTCTAAAAATCTATAAAACTCTTTTCCACCTAATTCTTCTGCTAGTATTAAAGGTATTTTCCATACTCTTTCAGCATCCAGTTGGCTATCTAGAACACAACTGAACACAAACATATGTGGATAATTTTCATATAAATCTTTATGCTCTTGCGGTGCTTGTGCCTTATCGTATTCTTCTTTACAAATTAATAAGACTTCTTTTACATATTCATCAAAGTTCATACTGAGTCTCCTTATAATCTATCACTATATTTATTCTTATATGCATCAATCAATAATACTTCTTTACCAAATGTGATTGCTGCTTTTTTTCTTTTCCTTTATTTGTACTATTTTCATTTTTATATCACTAATTCCCATATACCCACTATCCTTTATAAAAGTATACCACAAAATAAGGAAAAAGACCAGCAATTGGTATATGCTAGTCTTAAAATTTGGTCCACGTCCTCTTTTATCTCTTAACCCTAGTTTGTGTTCGTTTTGTTTTTAAAGAACTATTGCAGGCTCTACAATCGGTCCACAATCTGCAAACGAGTGGATTATTTTTATTGTATTTATTGATGTATTGTTTTATACCACATTTTCTCATTTATTTCTATTATTTAAAAAGCCAGCTAACCTTTATTTTGTTGGTTTAGTTAACTAGTTTTAGTCTTATATTAGTTATGTTTATTAAATATATCATTAAATGTTTTATCACGAACAATATTATAATAAGTGTATACATTACCTTAAATACAAAGAAAATAGAGACTTTTGATTATTAGTTACTATTTACATAAAATTATACTATTCATTAATTTCTAATTCATAATACAAGAAATTATTATCATCTGTTTGTCCAACTAACTTAAATCCTATTTTTTCAAATAAATGTTTACATCTTGTATTTGTAGTATCTATTCCAGCATACATTTTATCTGGTAACATATCAAAGATTCTACCTTTAATATCTATTAAATACTTAATTATTCTTTTACCATAACCTTTATTAATTAATATAGGATTTACAAGTATTGGGTTGATACCTAATACTTTTTTATTATCTAATTCGTCTATAAAATAATTTACTACTATTACAGCTACTTTTAAAGAATCTTCTTCTACAACAATTACTTTATCAAATATACTACCCATTTGATTAGGATTTTTAATATATGAATTATATATTTGTGAAATTGTTTCATCAAATAATGCAAACTTATGAACATCTTTTTGATAACTAGAATAAGCGTTATTAGACCATTCATCTAAATTAATGTCTAGTTTCTTGTCATATAATCTAAATTCTAACATTTTATATCCTTCCTTTAAATTTATTTAGATATTTTTGTTATTAATCGGTATTTCTTTTATAATAATTTATTGACCCACATATAGGGCATTTTCGTTGTTTATTAGCGCCAAAATCTAACTCATCAAAGTTATGATATAAACATTCTTCACAAAAATAATAAGGTTTGCTATATATGCTCATTTTTCTTTTTTTATTTTCTTTTATTAAGTTTTTGCAATAATTAGTGATATAACAAAAATCCGGGCACATTGTTAAATAAGTTTTAACTTTTAAAAATTTTTCATCAATTTCTAAATCAACGTAATTATAATTTTCTGATAGAAATATTTGATATCTTCTTTCCCTTTCAATAGACCATTTGCTTTCTTTTATTGAATATCTCCAATAATGTATAATACTATTAAACAAATTATTTTTTTCTTCATTTGACAAATTGAATTTATCTACTATTTTTCCAACTATATTAATTTCGTCCTTAAACACATCTTCATCGTAACATACGTCATATGAAAAAACTTGACTAAAAAATGGTTTTCCATTATTAATCGAAATTTGAATTGGAGATATTGAAGAGGCTATTTTATCGTTTTTAAACCCAATCCAACAATCACCATAATTTTCAAGCATATAATCATTAGGTTTAGTCTTACAAAATGAAGAAACATAGCTGATAGCATATTGATAATTTTTATCTTCCATCCATTCATAATTTCTCCACTCATTAATCGTCGATAATATATTTGTTGAAATGCAGCCTTCATTTTCATCATTTAAATATTTTGTTTTTTTCATCCATAATTGCATATTTGATGCTGCAGATATTATGTCATTAGACCATATGCATTTATAAATAACATCTTGATTATATCCATCTCTTGATTTTAATAACCAATTGGCAACTGAAATACACATCACACCTTTTAATGGTCTGTTTAATGGATTAATTTTTAATCTATTAGCATATTTAGATTGAATATTAAATATTTCTATTATCTCTTCTCTTGAAAATTCAGCAATACTTAATAAATATGTAGAATTATTAAAACTTAAATCATATACTAGTATATTAAACATTCTAAAAATATCGTTTGCTTCCTCATCAGTAACCGTTTTATACAAATCCCACATATTTTGTATCAAACATTCAGCAAATGTCTTATCTTTATCCCATCTAAAAATAGCATATATATAATAAAAAAATTTCAGTTCAGGAAGTAAACCATCCATATAATCGTCATTTGTCATAATGTATTCGAAATTATAATTATCCTGTTCAACAGTCATAAAATACATCTTTCTCATTATAAAAGACCTAATTAATAATCTGTAAATATATAAGACTCCATCTGTACATCCTATAACTTTAGAGTATAAATATATACTATTAATTAACATTATTTCATAATCAGTTACTCTATATATTCCTAAATCATTAGTTTCATTTAAATCATCTTGGTTAACAAGTGTTAAAAGCATTTCCTTATTATGATAATTTGGGTCATCAATAAATCTTTCAAAGTAAGTATAAACATTCGATAAAGAAGCCTCTTTACCATTTATAGGCCAATCCTTAGGTTCTCTTGATGTATCAATTTTTGAATTCATAAATATTCTCCATTATTTCTCATTAAAATATATTATATAAGGCTTATGTACAAGTTAAAAAATCTCTGTATAGGGTAGTAAATAACAAAAAATAAATTAAATATATTCAATATTTGCAAGGAAATTCAAAATACTACCTTCAGTTTTTAATCTAAATTTATCTAGAACATTCTGTAAAACTAGCTTATGATACTCTTTTTCAGAAAGTTCATTAGTTGTAATCGATTCAGGATTCATAGTCGTATTAATAAGTTTCAATGTTTCCTCATTAATTTTAATTTTGTCAATTATTTCTGGTTTAAATGCTATATCTTCTGCATATAAAAGCAATATATAATTTATAGCATATAATTTTTCTTCTAAACTCAATTTTTTATAATCTTTATAGAATAACTTAAGTCGATCATTTCCATCTTCTTTAAAAAGCAAAATTTTTGATTTAGTTTGTAAGGGAAATATTGCAATATGCAAATTTACTAATTTATAAGAAGGGCTTAAATTATAAGAGTCATTTATTAACCTACCTTTAAAATCAGAAATTAAATTAATTGATCCTTGATAAGCAAGTGGAACAACATAATCCAGGTCAATTTCATCAATTAAAAAGTATTTTAATTTTCCCGTTTTATTTAGAAAGATTTCATCAACTAAATCTTTAATATCAATTTGATCAACTTGAATATGTTTTTGCAATAGTAAAAATTTTTCTATTATATTTGGGGCAAAAGAAAATGCTTCTTCAGGTGTAATTCGTTGAAATTGATATTTATGACTTTCAAACTCATATAACCTTTTACTATATTTCATTAAATAATTTTTAAGAGCAATTTGCTGTAACATTTTTTGAGTAATAGTGGATTCATACGAATTTGGGTTTTCATAATCTTGAAATTTAGTTTTATCACAACTTTCACAAATAATATGAAAAGTAAGTGTTTTATTAATGCCACAATATCTATCTAATAATGGATTATTATGCATTGAAATCCCTGTAACTAATTTGCTTTGAGAATCTATATTATCTAATATAAACCTAGGAATGGAGTGTGAATTGCAAAAACTTGAAAATTCATTTTCACATAGAATACAGTGAGTGGGCTTAGCCTTTTTTTCCAATTCATGATGCAGTTTCGAATAACTTTTTCTTACTTCAATAACATCATTCTGTGTAACATCACCTAGTTTTATATCCTCTTGCTCTTTAAATTTTATCTTATAACTCATAATTCACCCCTTGAATAACATATTATTATAATATTTTAAAAATTATTTTAGGTATTATCTTATATCTAGTCTGATTATATAATTCCATATCTTTATCAGTTCTACCAATGATTAAAGATTTATTTAATATTGTATTATCTGATATAGTAAGTAATGCAACACATTCTTTTTCTACAACTTGACATGAACTAAATAAAGCCGACGTTTCCATTTCAATTGCTTTACAACCTAAATTTAATATTTCGCCAATATGAGCAAATTGTCCAGCAATAGTATCTACACTATAAACTTTAATATCTTTGTAATCAATATTTTCATTTTTTAAATAATTTGTTGTATCATCATATAATTCTTTTGTTGGATGATATTCTTTATGTAATGCTTCTTTATTAATTGTTTCATACATATAAGTAGAAAAAGCTTCTCCTGAAACACTTGTTGAAGGAATTATTAAATCTCCAATGTTAACATCATTTGAGATGGATCCGACTGAACCAACAAATATGATTCTTTTACACTTAGTAAATGAAAGTAATAATACTGTTTCTCCTGCATTTGTTGCTCCAACATAACTTCTAATATGAAGAAACGATTTACCATTATAAGTGATTCTATGAACATCTGGAAATACATCGCTTAATAATTCAATTTTACAATCATAATCATTATATAGTTTATTAGGATGCCACCAAGGAGCAAGTACTACTGTTTCAGTTATATCTTCTTCTTTAATTCCTAATCTATTAACTAATTTAGAACTATCTCCATATTTATCTATTGATTGTTTTAATTGTTCTTTTGTTAGCATCATCTTCACCTCACCTATATAATATTATTATGCTACATTTTACAGTATTTTTTTACAATTCCATATTTATAATTAAAGTTGATATAACGTAGACCTTTTATCTTATAATCCTAAGTTCACATTAACTAAATATCTATTTTATATTTTTCTTTGATATTCAGACTTTTTATCAGTCTCACCTTATTTAGTTTCCAATTTTAATGTTTTTTCGAGACGTATTATCAATATGATATATATAACAATACAGACGAAAGGTTAAACTCACGTGACAAAAACACATAAAAATTTTAAATTATATTGTATTCCTATTTTTTATAAAAATTACCATATACAAAGGAAAGCATTTAACTTTAGGATTTGTACAATTAACATTATTTAATGATAACTTAATTCCACAATCAATATTGTATTTATCTAAAATATTATTTAAACTAATTGATTTAGTATTTTTACCAGATTTAACTTCTATTGGAATAATCTTATTATCTATTAGTGTTACAAAATCTATTTCTAGTCTATCATCCCTACGATAATAATATATAGGCATATTATTTTGAATTAATGATTGTGCAATGGCATTCTCAAAAATACCACCTTTGAAAATGGATGCATTACCACTTATAATATCATAATGTGGTGTACCTTCATACATTGCAAGTAATAATCCAGTATCATTGAAATAAAGTTTAAAACTTTGTAAATCTCTATATGCTCTTAAAGGTAAATCAAATGTTTTTAATCTACAAACTTTTTGTGCAAGACCAGCACTAGTAATCCAATTAATACTAGATGCATAATATCTTGCATTACCACCTTCTTTAATAACTTTATATTGATACTTTTTATTTTCCATTGCAAGTTGATCTGGAATTGCGTCATAACATTCCTTTACTTTTTGTTTGATATCATTAGTTGCATAGTGTGCTAAATCGTTTTTATAATCATCAAGTATTTTCTTTTGTACTTCAACTACTAATCTAATATCTGATGTATTGATATATGTCTTAACAACCTCTGGCATTCCACCAACAGCTACATAATGCAAGAAAAGTTCATTTAATTTATTATGGACGCCTTCAGGTACCATTTCTTCTTTTTCATAATATTCTTTAAATTTTTCAATTAATTCTTCACTATAACCTTTTGCCCAAAGAAACTCTTCAAAGTCCATTGGCTTCATATTTAGTGTGTCAACGTATCCTACAGGATATGATGATACATTATCTAAGGCAATACCAAGCATTGAACCTGATGCAATAACATCAAATCTACCATCAATTGCAAAAGATTTTAATGCCGTTAAAACCTGTGGACACTTTTGAACTTCATCAAAAAATAATAGTGTTTTCCCAGGTATAACTGGTATATCGATCTTATAAGCAGTTAATTGTAATAATAAGTTGCCTATCGTTAAATTACCATCAAATAACTTCTTAGCATCAGTTTCAAATTCAAAATTGATTTCATATAAATATTCATAATTATCTCTTGCAAATTTTTGAACTAAATATGATTTACCTACTTGTCTAGCACCATATATTATAAGTGGTTTTTTATTTACACTATTTTTCCAATTAATTAAATTAGCAAAAAGTTTTCTTTTCATAAATACACCTCACGCTTATATTGTATCATAATATCAAAAAAAATGCAAATACAAAGTAATTTTATTTCAAAAAATGTGCAATATATTTTCAATATAATTTCAAAAAAAATGCATCAAAAATTGTTATTGAAGAATAAACTATTGTTTTTATTCAAATCAACTATATGTTATTGTTTTTTTTAATAAAGAATTGCTGCAACCCTTAAAATTGGGTACAAAATTTGAATCATTATTATATCTAGTATTATGTAAAGAAAAAAGATAAATCACTATTAAATGCTCTAGCTACTTTACCATTACACTCTCCACTTGATATATACACACGTTCCATCTTTTAATAATTCATATTTTGATAATGTTCCATTAACTGTATCAATTA
>OJMG01000054.1_pt1 | contig 104421 bp, 101 predicted proteins | sample 1597141 | NCBI WGS metagenome assembly OJMG01 (sample SAMEA2452119, study PRJEB22498) | human gut metagenome | biome: human feces; feature: human gut; material: feces | place: Australia | collected 2012 | reverse complement strand
AAGTCCGGAAATGATACGCTATATCCATGAACCCACGGAAAAGATGCAGCTGCTGGTCGTCAGACGGAATCCGGAAATGATCACCCTTCTGGAAAATCCATGCGAGAGGGCGCAGCTGCTGGCTGTGATGGCGGATTCCGGACTGATCACCGCCATCGGCAGCCCTTCCGCAAACACGCAGCTCTCCGTTGTCAGGAAGGACCCGCATCTCATCCGGGAGATAAGCGTACCCGACTGGAAGGCCCAGTTGTATGCGGTCGGACAGGATCCGGAACTGATAAGGTTTATCAGCGAACCGGCGGAAAAAGTACAGCTGTCTGTCCTTAACGGGGACGCCTCCCTGATAAGACTCGTGAGAACCCCAACGGAAAAGGCACAGATGCTGCTGGGCATAGATAATTATGAAGAGCAGATCAGGAACTTCCCGGCATACTTCGAGGCCAACAAGCAGAAGTTGCTCTCGATGGAACGGGTGTATGTAATTGGGGCGGGCGCGAACTACGGCACGGCCCTGGAAGGCGCGGTGAAGATTGGCGAGACGGTACATATTGTAGCCGTTGGCTATGAGGTGGACGAGGCCATCCATGGACCGCAGATCCAGCTGACCCCCAATTACAATTTCATTTTTATTGATCCGGGCGATGAAACCGCCCCGCGGATCCAGCAATCCTATAAGGCGGCACGGGCCATGACGGATCGAGTGTTTATCCTAAGCAATAACCCCGAGATAACTGGGAAAGAAGTGATGCGTGTGACACATGCCATCAAGGAAAAGCTGACCCCGCTGTATACACTGGCTTTCATCCAGTTGATCTCGTACTATGTGGCGGAAACCAATTCCACCTGGAAACAGCACCCGCTGATGAAGGACTATAAGGAGATTCTTTCGGGGAAATCGGCCACATACCAGGCATACGACTGCACATGATGCGGTCTTAATATCGAAAACTTATTTTTAGGAGGTATATGAATTATGGCAAATCAAAATTCAAAGAGTAAAAACAAAAAGAATACAACTAAAGCTAGTACTAATAGTAAGAAAGTTACTTCTAATAAAGATGTAAAAAAGGATACTAAAGTAGTTGCTAAAAGTGAAAATAAGAAGGTAGAGGCTAAGAAAGTAAATAATAAAAAGGTTGAGGCTAAAAAGGATGTAAAAAAAGAAGTATCTAAAATTGAAGTTCCTAAATTTGAAAAGAAAGAGAAAGAAAAAGTACATGAAAAGACTAGTAGTAAGAGTAAATTTTCTTTAACTGCTAAACAAAAGGATATTATACTTATTGCTTTGGTAGTAGTATTACTTATAGTAGCTGCTATTGTTACTGGTAATAAGGATAGTAAAGTAGATATTGAACTTCCTGTAGCTTTGGAAGGTGATGCTGGATTTAACGAGATTACTTATTCTAATTATTTAGAAAAGATTGATTCTAATGAACCTTTCTTAGTAGTTATAGTTAAAGATGGTTGTGGTTATTGTGAAATGTATGAACCTATACTTAAGGAAGTTGCAGATGAATATAATTTACCTATTAATTATATTAATCTTACAAATTTATCTGAAGAAGAGTATAATAATTTAGCTCAATCTAATGCTTACTTGAAGAAGAATCAATGGGGAACTCCAACTACATTATTTATGTTAGGTGATTCTGTTATTGACTCTATCGGTGGATATGTTGATAAAGATAAATTTGTAGATTTTGTAAAAGAAAACTTTGTGGTAAATGAAGATGCAGAATAAGATTTATGAAGAAGTAAAAAAATTTAAAAGAAAATATCCTCTTACTATTGCTTTTAGACTTAAAAGTCATGCTAAAATAGCTGCTAAATTTATTGATGCTGATGAAGAAGTTAAATATGTTTTTGCAGCACAAAAGAATTATCAAAGTTATGAAATTATAAATACTAATATCATAGTTTTAACTAATAAGAGATTAATAGTGGTTACTAAGAGATTAATATTTGGTTATTTCTTTAGAATGATTACTCCAGAAATGTTTAATGATTTGACTATTAAAAACGGCATTTTATGGGGTAAGGTAATTATTGATACTGTTAAAGAGGAAGTAGTATTATCTAATATTGATTCTAGGGCTTTGTCAGAGATAGATGATAATATTACAATGTATATGCTTGAACAAAAAAGAAAATTTAAAGAAAGTGAAAATAAATAATACTTTCTTTTTTCTTACGGAGGTTTTATGAAGATAGATAGATATGAACTTGTTAAAAATAATATTTATAATGTTTATTTATCTAATGGTGAAGTATTAACATTAGATGAGAATGTTATTACAGATAATGAACTTTTATTAAAAAAAGAAATAGATACTACTTTATATAATAAGCTTAAAAGTGATAATGATATTATATCTTTATGTAATATGGCTATTAAATATATTAGTATTAGATTGCGTAGTATTAAAGAAGTAAGAGATTATTTGTCTAAGAAATGTGATAATAGTTATTATATTGATATGGCTATGGATAAACTTATTGGGTATAAATATTTAGATGATGATAGATTTACTAAAGCTTTTATTAATGATAAAATTAATTTTACGATGATGGGTGATTATAAAATAAGAAAAGAACTTGAAAGATATGGCGTTGATAATGATATTATTAATAATAATATTATAAATATAGATAGAAGTGTTATTATTGATAGGATTAAAAAGATTATTGATAAGGATATTAGATGTAATAAAAAATATAGTGGTATTATTTTGAAAAATAAAATATTTAATCATTTAATTACTCAAGGATATAGTAAAGAGATTGTTATTGATATTATTAATACTTATGATTTTTAGTATAATTTTAGTAAATATTGTAAAAATATAAATGGAGATGATTTTATGAAGAAAATTATATCGATATTTATATTTTTACTTTTATTAGTGGGATGTTCTTTATCTAATAGTCCTACTTCTAAGGTTGAAGAACTATTTAGTAAATATCAAAGACTTGATAGTGATGTTAGAAATGGTATTAATGATGTTGTTAAAGATGAGAATTTGACTGATGAACAAAGTACTAGATATAAAAAATTATTAGAAAAACAATATAGTAATTTATCTTATGATATAAAGGATGAAAAAATTGATGGTGATAATGCTGTTATTAGTACTGAGATAAAGGTTATTAATTATAAAAAAGCAATAAATGATACTTATAATTATTATCAAGGTAGAGATGATTATACTGTAGAAGAGTATAATAATACTAAGCTTAAGAATTTGGAAAAAGAGAAGGAAAAAGTTACATATACTATTGACTTTGATGTGAAGAAGGATAAAGATGGTAATTGGAAGATAGCTTCACTTAGTAATGAGACTATTAAGAAGATACAGGGAATGTATTAATTAATAGTTTTTTAATTTTTATTAAAAAACTTTTATTATTAATTTTAATAATTTTATTTTAAAAAAATTATTTTTGTGGTAGAATAGATAATAGGTAGGAGAGGTGATAGTAATGGATAGTGTTCTTATGATTACGATTTCAACGTTAGTATTGGCAATTATCCTTATAGTTATTACTATTGCTGTTATAAAAGGTAAACAGAGTAAAAAATATAAAAAAGAAATTGAAGAATTAGATATAGAGAAGAATAGTTTACTTGGGGTTCCAGTGCTTAGTGAGATTACTAAAGTTAAGGAACTTATTAAGACAGATAACTTAAAGGAAAAGTTAAATGATTGGGATAATACTTTTAAATATATTAGAGATGAGAAGATTCCTGAACTTACTGATTCTATATCTGATGCTGATTTTTTAATTGATAGAAAAGAATATAAACAAGCTATAAAAAAGATTGCAGATGTTGAAATGGAACTTAGACTTCTTAAGAATAAAACTGATGTTTTATTGGAAGAAATAAAGCTTATTACTAATTCTGAAGAAAGAAATAGAACACTTATTACTAAACTTAAGATTGTTTATCGTGAACAGCAGGCTAAATTTGATAGATCTAAGAAGGAATATGGTGATGTTGCTCCTTATATTGAAGATGAATTTGATAGTATAGATAAATTGTTTGCTGATTTTGAGAAGGCTATGGATAATAATGACTATGTATCTGTAGAAAAAAGAATTGCTTCTTTAGATGATAAGATAGATGCTTTAGGTAAGATTCTTCTTGATGCCCCTACGATTGTTCTTATGGCTACTGTTATGGTTCCTAATAAAATAGAAGAGGCTACTACTTATTATTATCGTATGAAAAGGGATGGCTATCCTTTGGATTATTTGAATGTTGAATATAATATTAAAGAGATTAAAACTAAGATTGATAATATTATGAATAATCTAAAGCAGTTACAAATGGGAGATGCTATCATTGAACTTAAGACTTTTATTGAGTATTTTAATGGTCTATATAATGATTTTGATAAGGAAAAAGAATGTAAAGATGTCTTTAAACAAAATGTTAAGGAACTTGGATATAATATTGAAAATATAAATAAGGTTGTTAGAGATATTTATTTGCAAATAGATGATATTAAATATAATTATAATTTAAGTGATGAGGAAATTAATAAATTTAGTCTTTTGAATAAAAATTTGGAACGTATTAATAAAGATTATAAAATATTAGTGGAACAAGGAAAAATGAAAACTTTTGCTTATTCTAAATTGGTTGATGAACTTGATGGGTTATCACTTAAATTATCTAGACTTCAGGATGATTTGGATTATCAACTTAGATCTATTACTAGTATGAAAGATGATGAATATAGGGCTAAAGAACAACTTGCTACTATTGAGGATTTGCTTAAGAAAAGTAAATATCGTCTTAAGAGTTATAAAATACCGGTTATTTCTAGTAGTTATTATATTGAGCTTAATGAGGCACAGGATGCTATTAGAGAGATTGTTAAAGAATTACAGAAGAAACCGATTGTTATTAAGATTTTGAATATTAGAGTTGATACTGCTAGAGATTTGGTATTTAAAATTTATAATAAGACTAACGATATGATTAAACTTGCTAATTCTGCAGAAAAAATTATTGTATATGGTAATAGATATAGAAGTACATATGAAGAAATTGATATTGCTCTTACTAAAGCTGAGGAATTATTTAAGCGTGGTAAGTATAAGGAATCTCTTGAACTTTCTAAAAAAAGTTTGAGTTTTGTAGATAAAAATATTGAATAATAAATAAATATTAGTTGCAATTTTGAGTGTTTTATGATATTCTAATTGTAGATAAGAATAAGGAGGAATAGCAATGCAATTTGATGCAGTAGTAGATTTTTTATTGGAATATTATGTGTGGGTTTTGGCAATTTTAATTATTTTACTTATTACAGTAATTGGTTTTTTAGCAGATGCTAAAAATAAACGTAAGAAGAGAAAACAATTGGATGAAACTAGTAATTCTAGTGAAAATAATAATAGTTCACAATATATGGACTTTAATAGTATGAATAATATGAATAATGTTAATAGTATGAATATGGGTAATAATAGTTTTAATGCTGCTCCTGATTTTAATAATAACATGAATAGTTTTAATAATAATCAGAATGTTAATGCAATGCCTGTTAATAATATTAATCCTGGTTTTAATGGTGGTATGAATAATAATTCTAGTATGGGTAATGAATTCAATACTAATATGAATGTTAATCCTACTATGAATAATGGCTTTGATAATGGTATGAATAATCAAAATATTAATAGTATGCCTTCTAGTAATAATATTGTTGAACATAATAATAATGTAAATGGTTTTAATAATCAGAATGTTAATGAAATGCCTGTTAATAATATTAATCCAAGTTTTAATAGCGGTATGAATAGTAGTATTAATAATAATTTAGGTGTGAATGTTAATCCTGTTAGTGGTGTTATTCCAGAAATTAATAATAGTGGTTTAAATAATGTAAATAGTTCTATTAATACTTCTGAAACTAATAATTCTTCTGATTCTTTCTTTATTCCTGCTTCGGAGCAGACTCCTAAGATTGAACCAAGAAATGTTGCTATTCCTAATGTTAATACAAATACAGATATTCCTAGTCCTGTTACTCCGCCAACACCTGTGACTAGTCATCCTGTAGAAGCACCTGTAAATAATATTAATCTTAATGGTAACTATGGTGAGAGTAATAATACTATACCTAATGTTACTCCTGTTGTTCCACAACCTGTAATGCCTAATGTGGTGCCTACTGAGAACATGAATCAAGTTAATTACAATAATGCTAATGGTATGGCTAATAATATGTTTAATAATATTAATCCAACGAGTGAGTCTAATGTTTCTCAAGGTCAAAATGTTAATAATTTTAATTCTAATTTTGTTAATAATGGGTCCAATTTTGTAACTGGTAATCCTAATGTCAATCAAAATAGTAATATGCAAAATGGCAATATTTCTGGTAATTGGCAGTTATAAATTTAGGTTAATACCTAAATTTTTTATCTTAGAAGGGAGGTAAGATGATGAATAATACTAACAATGACAATAATTCAAATGGAGTAGGTCCTTATAGGGCTACCAGTAATATGAATACTTATATTGATACTCCTAATGCTAATTTTAATGGTATGATGAATGTTAATATTCAAAGTGGTACTACTAATAGTAGTAATCATGGTAATAATGTGATTAATAGTAATAATAATATTCAAGCTAGTCCTACTATTGATAGTAGTAATGCGGTTAATAGTAATTATAATAATCATGTTATTGATGATAATTTATCTAGTGGTTCTACTATGATTAATAATTCTAATAATCATAATAATAGTGAAAACGTTACTAAGACTTATATAGGTAGTAATAATAAGCCTAAAAAAAAGACCATGACTTTGAATCTTGGTCCTGAATTTAAGATTGCGTTTTTAATTGTAGTAATATTACTTGTGTTTGTTTTCTTACTTCCATATATTAGTGAACTTATTAGAGGTTATTAATATTTGATAGTTCAATTATTTTATTGAAATTATCATCTATGGCCATTATATTTTTGTGTATTTCTTTACACTTACTGCAGCTATAAATTATTTTATAGCTGTTTTTGAATTTTTCTATTCCTATTGGTTTCATTAATCCTTTACATTTGTTTTGTCTGTCTCCAGGGTTTATGTCTAAATGTTTGGAATATAAACAATATGGGCAATGATCTCTTGCTGTATAACCAAGTTTTTTAACTTCTTTACCACAATTTTCGCATATAAATTTTTCATCAATCATATTAAACTTTTTCATATTTATATTTTATCATATAATTAAAAAAATTAAAACACTATTTGTGTTTTAATAATATGGGTATGGTCCGTATGGTGGGTAGTAGTTATTATATACGGGGTATGGTCTTGGATAAAAAGCTGGTGCTAGTAGACCTCCTGTTATTCCTCCTAAAAGAAATGGTCCAAAGAAACCACCACCAATAAATCGATTGTTATTTATTGGTCTTCTATACATATTGTTATACATGGGTTTTTCTCCTTTCAATATTATTATATTAATAAAAGATAATGCTGTGAAAAAATACTTTATTTATTTTATATTTTCGAGTATAATATTATATATGGAGGTTGTGATGGAAGAGACTGTATTTAAAAGTGATGATTTGTTAGTTATGAATTTAATTAATTATTTTATTACTGAAAAGAATTATAATCCTATGATTATACATGGTTTAAATGATGAAATATGGCTTGAAAATTTAGATAGTAGTTATAAGATAGTTAGAATTGTTTCACATCATATTCATAATAAAGAACAATTGGATTTTGATAAATTTAAACTTAGTAGAATAGTTAAACAGGTGAAAAAGAAAACTTTATCTTTTAATGTTAAAGTTTTAAATATATATATGGATATTGAGGATGATAAATTGCTTTCGGATAATGATGTTCATATTTCTAGCGAGGAGGATATTAATAATTCTAAACTTACTAATGTTTTTCCTGATATTGTTGAAAAGACTGAAAGGAAAGAAGATGGACTTGAATATTTTATAAAGGTTAGTGATAATATTAATAAGAACAATGAGATTAGAAGTAAGAAGGCTGAAAAGTTATTTTCTATTAAGAGGCCTATTGTAACTAATATTTTAATTTTATTATGTGTAGTTATTTTTATAGCTATGTATATATTTGGTAATGGATCTTCGGATAATTATACTTTGTTAAAATTTGGTGCTAATTATGATGTATTAACTAAATCAGGAGAATATTATAGGCTTATTACTTGTATGTTTTTACATATTGGAATTGTACATTTGCTTTGTAATATGTATTCTTTATATATTGTTGGTAATAGTGTTGAAAATTTATTTGGTAAGGTTAAGTATTTGATTATTTATTTTATTAGTGGTATTTGTGGTAGTATTTTGTCTTTAGCATTTTGTCATAATACTATTTCTGCTGGAGCATCAGGTGCTATATTTGGTCTTTTAGGAGCTTTATTGTATTTTGGATATTATTATCGTGCTTACTTAGGTAGTACTATTAAGAATTCTGTTATTCAAGTTATTTTAATAAACTTGATTATTGGTTTTATGGTTCCTGGTATTAGTAATGCTGCTCATATTGGTGGTTTGGTTGGTGGTATACTTACTGCTATGATGGTTGGTGTACCTGATAAATCTACTTCTAGAGATAGAATAAATGGACTTATACTTACGGTTATATATATATGTTTTATTAGTTATTTAGCATTTATGTAGGAGAATAAAATATGAAAATAAATAGTGATGAAAAATTGGCTTTGGAGTTTTTTGAATTAGAAGATAATTTTAGTAAAAAGCAATATAAGAGAGCATATGATACTAAAATTAAAAATAAGTATAATGATGCATTAGTTAGTGGTAGGGGTGTCAGTGATATTGAGAAGGATATTGATAAATATAATGAGATTATAGAATTATATTTATTTAAGCGTAAATGTTATAAAAAGATGAAAGATTGGTATTTTGATGGTATTGAAAAGATTGATTCTTCTTTAGTTAAATATATTATTGATGTTAATTATAGTAATAATTATTTGCTAGACAAGGATGTTATACTTGATTTGGAACTTTTACTTGATACTTTTTATAAGAGACTTTCTTTCTTTACGGATTTAATTATGGAATCTACTACTAAAGATGAGGTTGTTAAACATTTTGGTGATTTTGTTGCTATTATGGAAATTGATATTAATAATTATAAGAATGGTAAACTTGCTATTAAAGCTAGACTTATTAATGATTTTAAAGATAAAGTAAGAAGTAATTTTGAAAAGGGAAGTAGTAATTATCAATATATGATTAGTAACTATTTTACTAAATTATTAGGCTCTAAGAATAGTGATGAGTGTTTACGCATTTATAATATGTCTATGATGGAGATTAAATTATTTACTATGGATAGTTTTAGAGTGAAAGAAAGATAATAAAATCTTTCTTTTTTTTTCTATTTATGTTATTATATAGTAGAGGAGAATGGAAATGGAAAAGATACATATTAATAGTAGTAAATTATCTGATGTTATAGAAAAATTTGATAAACCCACTAAAATATATATTCCTCTTATGGATAAGAATGGTAATAGTTATAAAATGTTAGTTAAAGTTGGTGATTATGTATATAAAGGGGATAAAGTAGCTAATTGTGAAAAATTTGATTTTCCTATTAATAGTTCTGTATCAGGTTATGTTGCTAGTATAGATACTAAATTTATATCTAATGGTAATGAATGTGAATGTATTGTTATTGAAAATGACTATAAGGAAAAAGTTAGAAAAAATAGAGTTATTGGTAATAAAAAGGATAATTATTCTAAGGATGATTTTATTAATGATTTAAGGAATAGTGGTATTGTTGGTCTTGGTGGTAGTGGTTTTCCTTCTTTTATTAAATATAATACTGATGGTATTAAGTATTTACTTATTAATGCTGTTGAATGTGAACCTTTTATTTCTTCGGATAAGGCTGTTATTTATAATTATAGTGAAGAGATACTTGAATGTATTGATAATATTTTAGATATTATGGAGATTGATAAGGCTATTATTGTTATTAAAAAGTCTAATACTAGATATATTGATGTTTTAAATAAGTTTATTGGTACTTATCCTAATATTAGTATTTATTCTACTATGGATTTTTATCCTAATGGTTGGGAAAGATTAGTGGTTAAAAATACTCTTGGTATTTCTTATGATAAGTATCCTAGTGAAAAGGGTATTATTGTTAGTAATGTTTCTACTATATATGCTATATATGAGATGCTTAAGGAAAATAAATCTTTATGTGAAAGAATTGTTACTATTAGTGGTAATGGTATTAAAAAGAAATGTAATGTTAAAGTTAAGATTGGTACTTTGGCTAGTGATATTATTAATGGTTTTAATGAGTATAAGAAAATTAAGAATCCTATTTTTATAGCGGGAGGACCTATGATGGGTAATTCTTTACCTAGTGATGATATGGTTATTACTGCTGATGTTAATTCTATATTGGTTATAAGTGATTTTGATAGTAAGCTTTTGCCTTGTATAAAATGTGGTAAGTGTACTAGAGTATGTCCTAGTGGATTAGCACCTGTGCTTATTATGACTTCTATTAGTGATAAAAATAAACTTAAATGTCTTGATACTTCTAAATGTATTGAGTGTGGTCTTTGTAGTTATGTTTGTCCTTCAAAGATTGAGGTTAGGGAGTTTGTTCGTGAAGCTAAGAAGAAGGTGAATGAATAATGGAATTTAAGGTACGTAAGAAGACTTTTTTAAAGAGTAAAGATAATACTACTAATATTATGTATAGTATTCTTGTAATTCTTGTTTTGTTTATTTTGTTTGCTACTTATAAGAATGGTATTTATCCTACTATTAAGGGATATGGTAGTTTATATCTTTTATTTAAACCTCTTATATTTTCTTCTATTGGAGCTGTTGTTTGTTTATTTACTGAATATTTATATTATGTTATTAAAGGAGATAAAAAAAGTTTTTATTATTTATTTACATCTAGTTATGCTATTATACCAGGGGTATTTCTTAGTCTTATTATTCCTATTAATACTCCTATATGGCTTTTAATATTGGGGAGTTTTATGGCTAGTTTATCTAAGGTTATTATGGGAGGATTTGGTAAGAATAAATTTAATCCTGCTTTAGTTGGTGCTCTTTTTGTTACAGTTATTTTTTCTTCTTATAATGGGGGATATCTTAATAATTATGAAGTAGATACGATAAGTTCTGCTACTCCTCTTGCTAATATGACTGCTAGTGGATATGTTGTTTCCTATGATAATTTGGTTAAACCGTATGGTAGTTTACTTGATTTCTTTGTTGGTAGTATTCCTGGTTCTATTGGTGAGACTTCTTCACTTCTTATTATTTTAGTATTTATATATTTAGCTTATAAGAAGTATATAAAGGTTAGAATACCTATTAGTTATGTTTTGACTGTTAGTGTTATTAGTTTGATGCTTTGTATTATTAAGGATATTGGGCTTTGGTTTGTATTATTTAATATTTTATCAGGTGGTTTGCTTTTTGGAGCAGTACTTATGGCCACTGATCCTGTTACTACTCCTATTAGTAATAGGGGGCAGGTAATAGGTGGTATTATACTTGGCATTGTTACTATGATTATTAGGTATATGACTCCACTTCCTGAAGGGGTACTTATTTCGATATTAATTCTTAATGTATGTACTATTTTTATTAATTATTTTACTACAATACTATATAGTAAGAATATTGTAAGAAATATTATTATGGTAGTTTTTATACTTAGTATTATACCTATATCTTTTGTTATTAGTGATAAGATTACTAATAAGCCACTTGATGATAGTTTTGAAGTTTTATCTAAAGCAAAAAGTGGTAATGATACTATATATGAAGTACGTGGTAGGGGATATGCTGGTAATGGTAGTTTAAAACTTAAAATTGTATTTACTGGTAATAAGATTACTAAGATAGATGTTATTAAGAGTAATGAGACTTATACTAAGATGATTTATGATAATGATTATTTAAATAAACTTACTTCTTATCAGAATAATTTAGATGATTTAGATACGATAAGTGGAGCTACTTATACTAGTAATTATTTGAAAGATATTATAAGAAAAACAATAGAAGACTATGAAAAATAGTTTTCTTTTTATTGATAAAATAATAAAGACAAAATATTTCCAATATAATTAATAATAGAACATAAATATTTCCTCTCTATAAGATATATTAAATTTAGGAGGTGTTTTAAATATGAACAAAAAAATATTAGTTGCTGCAAGTAATAATAATGGAAAAATAAAAGAAATTAAAGAAATATTTAATGATTATGATATTCTACTATTAGCGAAATGGAAAAAAAGTTAGGTAAAAAAATTATTGTTACTGAAAATCAAATGACTTTTAGTGAAAATGCAAGGGAAAAGGTAAATTGTTTATATCAAGAAATTGGAGATGACTATACTTGTATTGCAGATGATTCTGGTATATCTATTGATGCATTAGATGGTTTTCCGGGTGTACATACTGCAAGATGGATGAATGCTGATGATCATATGAAAAACTTAGAATTATTAAAGAGGTTAGAAAATGTACCTAAGAATAAAAGACAATGTCATTATACAATGGTTATTGCGATAAAAGGAAAAGAAATTGATAAGATATTTGAATATACTTTAGACGGAATAATAAGTTTGAATGTAAGAGGAAATAATGGCTTTGGTTTTGATGAAATTTTTGAGTTACCAAATGGTAAAACATTAGCGGAAATAACTATGAAAGAAAAATTAGAGTTAAGTCCTAGAAGAAAAGCTTTGGATATGGCTATAGAATATTTAAAAAATTATAAAAATTAAAATATTTGTGATATAATATCTTCAAAAGGAAACGTGGAGGTATTATGCTATGAGTAAGATAACAAATGCTCTTTTAATGATGAAATTATTATCGAATGGTAAGGTTTATTCTGTAAAAGAACTAAGTGAGGAACTTGGTGTTACTGAGAGAATGGTACGAAATTATAAGGAACAGTTAGAAATGTCTGGATATATAATAGAATCATTTAAAGGACCAGGTGGTGGTTATTTTATAAATAAAAATAATTTTATGAATATTAAATTTTTTAATAAATACGATTTGGAAGTATTAGATAGAATAGAAAATGAAGTAATTATAAATGACAATGAGCTAAATAAAGATTTTACTGAACTTAATAAAAAACTTCATTCTATTTATAATTCTAATAAAGTGTTATCTGAATATAAAGATGTTAATGTATTAATTAGTAAAAATGATGAAAAAGTGAAAATTATAAATAATTGTATAAATAACAAAAATAATTTATTAATAGATTATTTAGGTTCTTCGGGTAAAATAACAAAAAGAGAAATAATTCCAATAAATGTATTTGAATTTGAAAACAATATATATGTTACGGCTTTTTGTAAGTTGAGAGGAGCTATGAGAATTTTCACTTTGAGTAAAATGACAAATGTTATGAAAAAGTAGGTGATAAATTGAATATAAGGCAAAAAGCAAAAGAATTTGCTATTAAAGCACATAATGGTCAGAGGAGAAAGTCAGATAAGGAAAAACCAATGATTATTCATCCTATAGATGTTGCTAATATTTTAAGTGAGTATGGATATGATGATAATGTAATAGCAGCGGGGTATTTACATGATGTATTAGAGGATACAAAATATACTAAAGAAGATTTGTTAACTGAGTTTAACGAAGATGTAGTATCACTAGTTTTGGGTGCATCAGAAAAAGACAAGGGTTTAAGTTGGGAAGAAAGAAAAACTGAAACTATAAATACTATTAAAGATTTTGACTTACGGCATAAAGCAGTTGTGTGTGCAGATAAAATAAGTAATTTAGAAGATATGAGAATTATTTTTGAAATTAAAGGAGAAAAGAATTTCTCGGCATTTAAAAGAGGTTATGAAAAGCAGAAATGGTATTACACTGAAGTATATAATAGTTTAAAGTATAATATAGATGAAAATAATATAATGTTAAATAGATTAAAATTGTTAATAGATGATATATTTAATAACAGGAAAAATGATGAATTGGAAATGGAAATATTTAAAAACAACGAAGATGAATATAATAAGCTTAAAAAATTACATTATCGTAAATTAGAAGTGTATAAAATGAAGATGGTACTTGATAATAAAAAGCCATATGTAATTGAATTTACTGGTACTCCTAGAACAGGGAAAACAACACTTATAAAAAATATAGAGGATTTTTTTAAAAAGTGTAATTTTAGTGTTACTGTATTAGAGGAATTTACAACATCTGATAGATATAAAAAAGAAATTAAACCTAGATTAAAAAACAAATACGAAAATATAGTGAATATGGAAATACCAAAGTATGTTTTAGAAGATTTAAATACTGCAATAAATAAAAAGCCCGATGTTATTTTAATCGATCGTTCTTTACTTGACAGAATGATTTGGGTAGAAAGATTATATAATAAAGAAGGTATTTCAAAAGAAAATTATGATAACTATATAAAAGAATATATTCCTATTATAAGAAATAAAATTAATATTATAATAGGTACTTATACTGATAGTTTAACTGCATTAAAAAGAGATTATAAGGCAAATTTATCTTTAGAAAAGAGAAGCTTTTTAAGTAAAAAGAATGTTGATGAATACAATAGTGCTTTAGTTAATGTTAATAAAATTTCAAAAAATAATAATATTAATTTTAATATGTATGATACTACAACGAAGAGCGAAAGGGAGGTATCTTTTGAAATTATAGATGCTATACTTAGTGATATGAGAAGGGTATATATTGAAGAATTAGATAAGATATTTACTTTTTAAAACTATTGATAATGTTACTCTAAAGCAAATAAAGACTTTTAATGAGGTCTTTTTTTGTTTTAGGGTTTAAAATTATTTACTTTTAATTTTAGTAATGTTATAATTTATATATAGAAGGATTTGATAAGATGGCTAAGAAGAAAAATAAAAAAGAAGAAAAGAAAAAGTTTGAATATAGTAATGAAGTTGTTGGTATTATACTTATACTTGCTTCTATTATTGGAATTGGGGCATATGGGCCTGCGGGAGGATTTATTAGATCTTTTGCGGTTTTTTTAGTTGGTAATATTTATATATTTTTATTATTAGGTGTATTAATACTTGGTGGGTATTTAATATTAAAGAGAAAGATGCCTGATTTTGGTAGTTTGAGATGGATTGGTTTTTATATTATTGTTATTTCTTTCTTAATTTTATTACATATGAAATATATTATTCTTAATGAACAAGAAGGAAGTAAGATTATTACTGAGACTTTTAATAATTTACTTGTTGCTTTTAAGAGTACTAGTGCTATTTCTAATAGTGGTGGTGGTATGATAGGGGCTATCTTTACTTTTATGTTTTATAGTTTATTTAGAGATGGTACTAAGATTGTCGTTATTACTTTGATTGTTATTGGTGTTATATTATTATTTAATACTAGTATTATTGACTTGTTTAAGAAGATTAAACTTCCTAAGAGAGAAAAGAAAGAAAAAAATACTTCTAAGAATGATGGTGAAGAAGATGAGAGAATACATATTTCTAGTACTAAGGATATAGAAAAGGTTAGTGAAAAAGAGGCTATTGTAGATAGAGAAATTCCTATTAAGACTTCTAGTGATGTTTCTACTCCTAAAGTAGAAGAGGTAGAGAAGCCTACTATTAATCTTAATTATAAACTTCCTCCTATTAGTTTGCTTAAACTTAGTAAGGGTAATAATGATAAAGAGAATGTTGAATCTGTTAAACAGAATATTGCTACTTTAGAGAGAGTACTTGGTGATTTTGAGATTCCTGGTAAGATTAAGGAATGTCATATTGGGCCTTCGGTTACACAGTATGAACTTGAACTTAAGGCTGGTACTAAGGTTAATAAGCTTTTATCGATTCAAAAAGAAATTGCTCTTAATTTAGCTGCTAAAGATGTTAGAATACAGGCTCCTATACCTGGTAAGAGTACTATTGGTATTGAACTTCCTAATAAGGTTAATTCGGCTGTTTCTTTTAGAGAAATTTTATCTAAGTTACCAGAACCTAATGAGAAGAGTATACTTGCTGTTGGTCTTGGTAAGGATATTATGGGTAGTGTTAAATGGGCAGAAATTAATGCTACACCACATCTTTTAATAGCTGGTGCTACTGGTAGTGGTAAGAGTGTATGTATTAACTGTATTATTGCTTCTATTCTTATGAGAACTAGACCTGATGAGGTTAAACTTGTTATGGTTGATCCTAAAAAGGTAGAATTATCTATGTATAATGGTGTACCTCATTTGCTTACTCCTGTTGTTACTGATCCTAAGAAAGCTTCTATTGCTCTTAAGAATATTGTTAGAGAAATGGAAAAGAGATATCAGATATTTGAAGATACTAAGTGTAAGAATATTGGTGCTTATAATAAGATGTGTGAAACTAATACTGATTATGTTAAAATGCCGTATATTGTATTTATAATAGATGAGCTTGCTGATCTTATGCTTGTTGCTGCTAAAGACGTAGAGGATTCTATTATGCGTATTACACAAATGGCTAGAGCTGCTGGTATTCATTTGATTGTTGCTACACAGAGACCTTCTACTGATGTTATTACTGGTGTTGTTAAGGCTAATATTCCATCTCGTATATCTTTTGCGGTTTCTTCTTCTATTGATTCTAGAACAATACTAGATCAAACTGGAGCCGAAAAGTTACTTGGTAAGGGTGATATGTTATTTAAACCGATGGGAGAGAATGTTCCTATTAGAATTCAGGGAGCATATGTTAGTGATGAGGAACTTCAAAAGATTGTTGACTTTACTATTTCTCAACAAAAGGCTAATTATGATCATTCTATTACTGAAGATATGAGCGAAGTAAGTAGTGATAGTGGTAAATATGATGATGGTTATGAATCTAAAGAGGAATATGATGATCCTTTATATAATGATATTGTTGATTTTGCTATGGAATTTGGTAAGATATCAGCATCTTTAATTCAAAGAAAGTATCGTATTGGTTATAATAGAGCTGCTAGAATTGTAGATTTACTGGAGGAAAGGGGTATTATTGGACCACAAAATGGATCTAAACCTCGTGAGGTACTTATAAAAAAGGATAGTAATAATGATAGTGATGAATAATTACTATCCTTTATTTTAGAGGTGGAATATGATTGAAATTAAGAAACATTATTATAATATTGGTAATAAGAATATTAATATTATGATGTTTGGGGATTTGCATTATTCTGATAGGTTTAATGATAAGAAGTTAGATTTAATTAGTAGTAAGATGGGTGATGCTCAATATCTTTGTATAGCGGGAGATTTGATTGATAGTACGGATTTTCTATATACTAATAAGGATAGAAAAAATAGGATTACTTCTTTTATTAGGGATATTAGTAAGAAGTGTAAGATATTTATTACTTTGGGTAATCATGATATTGCTGATAGAAGTCATGGTAATAATGTATGTGATGATAATGATGAGTTTTGGTGTGAATTATCTAAAATAGATAATGTGTTTGTATCTAGATATAATTGTTATTATGAAGATGATAATGTTATTATATATATGTTAGAGGCTAGTTATGATTATTATTATAGGAATTATAAGAAAGAAGCTAAAGATATATTACTTAATAAAATTAAAGAGGATAAGAAATTGTTTGGTAATATGAATAATGATAAGGTTAAGATTGTTATATGTCATTCTCCTATATATATGACTGATAGTGATATTTTAAATGAATTTAAGGATTTTAATTTTATATTTTGTGGGCATATGCATAATGGGATGATTCCCTATTTATGTGATAAAATTATTAGAAATAATAGGGGAATTATATCTCCTTGTGGGAAGTTATTTTCTAATAATACTAGAGGTACTATTGATATTAATAATATTCATTTAATTATAAATGGTGGTATTACTAAGTTATCTAAGTCTTCAGGAATATTTAGTTATTTTAATTTTATATATCCTATTAGTTTGGATAATATTGTTATTAATAGAAAAATGTAGGAAAAGGTTGATATTTTTTTAAAAATATTATATAATTATTAGGCAGGTGAAATTTTATGATTATAGATTTATTTGATCTTAATATTAATGGTAAGAAAATTAATATTGATGGGGAAGTAAATATTCCTTTGGAATTACTTAATGATAGTTCTATTAGAAGATTGGATAATGTGTATTTTCAAGGTTATATTAATAAGCTTATTGATGATAGTTATGAGCTTTGTGGTACTTTAAGTGGTGATATGATATTACCTGATGATATAACTTTGGAAGATTATAAATATAATTTTACTAGTGAAATAGAAGAAAAAATTGATGAAACTAGGATAAATTTGCAAAAAAGTATTGATATTACTTTGGATTTGTGGCAAAATATTCTTGTGGAAGTTCCTCTTAGAGCTGTTAACCCTAAGAATGAGAATATTTCTCTTAGTGGTGATGGCTGGAGACTTATTAGTGAGGAAGAGGTTAAAACAGAGAATAATCCGTTTATGGATTTACTAGGGAAGGAGTGAGTTAGATGGCAGTTCCATTTAGAAAAGTTAGTAAAACTAGAAGAGATATGAGAAGAACTCATTATAAAATTACCGCTAATGGATTAGTTGAGTGTTCTAATTGTGGCGCTAAGATTAGATCACATAGAGCATGTCCTAAATGTGGATTTTATAAGGGTGCTGATACTTCTAAAAAGGTAAATGAAGTAGTTTCTGAGGAGAAGAAGACTCCTAAAAAAACAAAGACTACTAAGAAAGATTCAGAATAATAAATAGATAGCGTGTTTTTGTGCTGTCTTTTTTATTTAATGGGGGATGATTTTAATGACAAAAGAAGAAATTTATGAAGAAAATATGAGAAATGAATATTTGAGAACATTTCTTACTGGTGAGAGACAAGGCCCTTATACTAATAGGCCTAGTATGGATAGGCCTTGGCTTCAATATTATGATAATGAGGTATATACTAGGGATTTGCCTAGAAAGACTTATTATCGTTATGCTAAAGATAATAATGTAGATAATATGGGGAATACTGCTATTAATTATTATGGATTTAAGACTAATTTTAAAGGTTTTTTTGATAAGGTAGATAAGATAGCTAATTCTTTTAGTGCTTTAGGTGTTAAGAAGGGGGATATTGTTACTATTTGTTCTCCTACTTTTCCTGAGACTATATATGCTAATTATGCACTTAATAAGATTGGAGCGGTAGCTAATAATATTGATCCTAGAACTAATGCTAAGAGAATACTTGATAATTTGAATAAGGTTAATTCTGATTATTTGGTTATGCTTGATATTGCTTATCCTAAGATTGATACTATTATTAGAGATTCTAATGTTAAAAAGGTTATATGTAATTCTTATATGGATTCTATTCCTGTTTTGGCTAGACCAATATTTAAGAGAAAACTTAATATGGAATTAGAGAAGAAAGGTCTTGTTATTCCTGATATTCCTTATGGTTCTTTATATATAAACTTTAAAGATTTTATTAATATTGGACGTAATACAGTAGCAGAAGAGGTAGAGTATACTCCTAATATGCCTGCTGCTATGGTTCTTACTGGTGGTACTACTGGTATTCCTAAGAGTGTTACGCTTACTAATGATTCGGTTATTTCTATTTGTGAACAATATAAGGATACTGATTTAGGATTAGAAAAAGGGCAATCACTTCTTAATATTATGCCACAGTTTATTGCATATGGTTGGTCTTTTGGAGTTGTTATGGCACCTTCATTAGGTATAGAGGATATTAATATTCCACAATTTGATCCTGATTGTTTTGCTGATTATATTATTAAATATAAACCTAATCATATTGTTGGAGTTCCTACGCATTATACTTCGCTTATGCATAGTGAGAAAATGCGTAATGTTGATTTTTCGGGATTTCTTAAATCTATTTCTGCTGGTGGGGATTATTTCCTTCTTGGTAGTGAGCAGGAATTTAATGAGTTTTTACATAGTCATGGCTATGATAAGAATGTTATTGTGGGATTTGGTCTTACTGAACGTAATTCTAGTGTAGCTACTAGACTTAATAAGCGTAATGTTCTTGGTAGTGCTGGAGTTCCTCTTTCTAGAAATATTATTTCAATCTTTGATTTTCCTAAGGATGGTTCTAATGGAACTGAGAAGGAGCTTGGTTATGGTGAATATGGAGAGATATGTATAGCAGGTCCTAGTGCAATGGCTGGATACTATAAAGATGATGAAAAAACTCGTGAAGTACAAATTAAGCATAGTGATGGACTTGTTTGGACACATACTAAAGATAGGGGCTATATGACTCGTGATGGTGTACTTTTCTCATGTGGACGTACTAAAAGAATGATTATTAGACCTGATGGTCATAATGTATGGCCAATGGAAATGGAAAATATTATTAAGAGACATAGTGCAGTTGAAGAGTGTTGTGTTGTTGGTATTCCTAGTGATACTACTACTCAGGGTGAATTTCCTATGGCTGTTGTTGCCCTTAAAGATAATTGTACTACTCCTTTAGAAGTAGTAGAGAAAGAACTTAGGGAACTTTGCTCAGTTAATTTACCAGAAAGAGATGTTCCTTATAAATATACTTTTGTAGATAGTCTTCCACTTACTAATATTGGTAAGATTGACTTTATGGAAGTACAAAATAATGTTAAAAAAAGAATTAAAAAGAGATAATGAGGTGTGATATATGAATATATTTACTATATATAGTTTATTTTATAGTTTACTTATTAATATTGTTTATTTTTCTAGTAAAAGACTTCGTAGTATAGAAAATAAAATATTTGAAAATATTATGCTTACTAACTTTGTAGGTGTACTTTTGGCTATTGGTAGTTATTTTACTATTAAAAATATTGATAGATTTGAACTTTTAAATACGTTTGTATCTAAAGGGTATATAATTTATCTTTTGACTTGGCTTACGCTTTTCTCAGTATATATATTTGTTATTTCTATAAAAGATGGAAAAGATAAGAAAAGTGAGGTTAATAAGATTATAAACTTATTTGGTATTTTATATTTAATATTTTTGATAATAATTATTATTAAACCTTTGTATTATCATAATATTAATGGGGCTATTTATTCTTATGGCCCTAGTGCTAATGTTATGTATATTGTATCTATTGTATATATAACGGTATGGTTAATTAGATTATCCACTAATATTAAGAGAATTAGGGATAAGAAGTATTTACCTATATTTGCTTTTATGGGGTTAGGTTTAGTTGTTATGATTATACAAAAGCAACATCCTGAACTTCTTCTTATGACTTCAATGGAAACTTTTATTGTATTCTTAATGTATCATACTATTGAGAATCCTGATATGCAAATAATTGAAGAAGTACATAGGGCTAAAGAAATTAGCGATAATGCTAATGAAGAGAAGAGTATGTTCTTATATAATATGACTAATGAGATTAGGGGTATTACTAAGGATATTGATTATTCTGCTGATAATATATTAGAAGAAGTAGATAATAAGAAAGTTGATGTTCTTAATATTGGTAATTCTGCTAGAGAGATTAAGAATAATACGGCTAAGTTTACTACTATGACTAATGAGATTCTTGATATTTCGCAAATGGATTCTAATATTAAGATTTATAATGATAAATATAATGTTAAGATTATTATTAAAGAGTTAGTTCAAATATATAAGAAGAAAGCTGAAGATAAGGGTATTAGTTTTAGAACTAATATTGCTAGTGATATTCCACCATATTTATATGGTGATAGTATGGGACTTAAGAAAGCTTTATCTATTATACTTGATAATAGTGTTAAATATACTAGTAGTGGTTTTATTGATTTTGATGTTAGTACTATTATTAAAAGGGATATAGCTAGACTTGTTATTACTGTAGAAGATTCTGGTAGTGGTATTAAGGCTGAAGATCTTAATAAGATATTTAATAAGAAAGTTAATGATAATGAGAGACTTAATATTAAATATAATCTATATAATGCAAAAAGACTTGTTATACTTATGGGTGGTACTATTATTCCTAGTAGTGTATATGGACGTGGTACTACGATTAAGGTTGTGTTAGATCAGAAGATTGCTGATATTGATGATGCTTTAGATAAATATGAAAGTGTATATGATAAGAAGAGTATTCTTCTAGTAGATGATAATGTTTCTAGTGGTAAGATATTTACTAAGATGCTTAAGGATACTAATATTGAACTTAGTATTGTTACTTCTGGTAAGGAATGTTTAGATAAGATTAGAAATAAAGATAAATATGACTTGATTTTACTCGATGAAGATATGGAACCTTTAGATGGTATTACGGTTATGAGAAAATTAAAGGAGATTAGAACATTTAATACTAAAACTATTCTTCTTACTAAAAATAATGATTATGAATATAATGATGATTATTTGGAATATGGTTTTGATGGTTATTTGCTTAAACCTATAGATAAAGATAAATTATTTGAACTTATTGATAAGTACCTTAAATAGGTACTTTTTTTTTCTAAAATTAATATTGACAATACTTGATATTTAGTATATATTTATTATGACATTTGCGAAGAAAAAAACTCTATATATAAGCACGATGAAACTACATATATTCATATGTGGCTTTTTTGCGTTATCAAAGAATTGGATTGGAGGATGATATGGAAGAAATATTAGTTGATGATGAAGGTAGATGTCAATACTATGAAGAATTAGAAAGGCTTAAAAATTTGAGTTTAATTAATTCTAGTGTTGGTAGTGAGAGTTATACTTCTAGTGTAGGGGATGGGTGGCATGATAATTTTGCTTTTGAAGAATCTATGAGAGAAAGTGTTAAGATTGCTTCTAGAATTGATAGAATGATAGAAGAAGAAATGTATTTAAAGGTGGTTCATAGAAAGAATTATCATAATGATATAATTGATATTGGAGATATTCTTACTGTTTTGGTTATATATGATGAAGATGATAAAGAGGAATATACTATTAAATTAACTGGGAAGTATTTGCCTAATACTGATTCTCTTATTAATGAGATATCTCTTAATAGTCCTATTGGTAGGTGTATATATTTGAAAAATATTTATGATGATATTTATTATTATGTTAATGATAAGAGAATAGATATTAAAGTTATAAAAAAAGATAATATGTTCACAATATAATATTTATGGAGGTTATAATATGGATAAAATAATAGATGATAATAATAAAATAGTTGGTAATATTAATTTAGATAATTCTAATGTTAAGTTTATTGGTAAAAATAATATATTGTATGTAGATAATGGGATTACTTTGGTTAATTCTAGTATTGAATTTAGAGGGGATAATTCTTTGGTATATTTATGTAAGACTAATGATAAGCTTACTATTGATGTAAAAATATATAATAATTCTACTTTATATTTTGGTAAGAATATGTGGATTAATAAGGGAATTAAAATTGTTATATCTGAAGAAACTAATGTTTTCTTTGGATGTGATTGTTTGGTTAGTTATGATACTTGTATTAGAACTGGTGATCCACATATTATATATGATATTAATACACGAAAAAGAGTTAATCATAGTAAAAGCGTATATATTGGGGATCATGTATGGATAGGGCAACATGTTATGATACTTAAGAATACTATGATTGGTTCTGGTAGTGTTATTGGAGCTATGAGTTTGGTTACTAATAAGAAATATTCTTCTAATAGTGTTTATGCTGGTACTCCTGCTAAAAAGGTACGAAGTGATATTTTCTTTATTAAAGATGATTGTCATAGATTTTTAGATGATGATATAGATAGATATGAATATAATTATAGTAATGATTTTATTTATAATAAAGATAATACTACAATATCTTTTAATGATATTGAAAAAAATCTTAGATGTTTATCTATTGAAGATAGAATTAAATATTTAAATGATATATCTAGTAATATGAGTAAAAATAGATTTTATATTGAATGATTATGTGAAATAATGGGAATTATTTATCAAAAGTTGATTTTTCTTTTATTTTATGATACTATAGTACCGGCTAGTAAGGGGGAGGTAGTATGAAATTTGTCAATAAAGAGCATTTTGATGCTTTTTTAAATTGTTTAAGTTTTTTAGGTCAAGGTAGTCAAGGAATATGTTATTTAGATAGTAAAAATAGAATTGTCTATAAAGTTTTACATGAATATTTTGATGAAGATGAAAATATTTATTTTAGTAAAGATGACTTACTTAAATTTAGTGATATTAAAAATAAAACTTTTATATGGCCTACTGATATTATTAGTGTTGATGGCAAGGTATATGGTTATATTATGCCTTATAAAAGGGCTAAAAATTTAAATGCTAGTAATCCTTTAATGGTTAATTTGAATAGTTTAGAAAAGGGAATACTAAGAGCTGAAAAGGATATTAAATTACTTACTGATAATGGAGTACATATATGTGATCTTAGATATAATACTTTGTATAGTAATGGTAATATATATGTAATTGATACTATTGAATATGATTATAGGTTATCTACTTATAGAGAAAATAGAGAGGGACTTGATATGGAACTTATGCTTTTTTTAGTAGATAATTATTTTGATGATTTTGTATTTAGTAATAGTGTCTTAAGAGAAATGTATTTGGAATTTGAGGTTCGTGGGATTGACTTTATGAGAGAGTTTAGAAAAATGCTTAGTGAACATATAGGGGAAGAAGTTGTTTATTTAAACAAAGCTAAATCTTTAGTTAAGAAAAATAATAATCCTATATATTGTAGAAGTTTTTTGGGAGGTAGTATTTATGAATAATGTAAAATCTGTTATGAATTATTTTGATGGTAATTTTTTGTTTAATTTATACTTAAAAAATATAATTGGTAATACTAATGATGAAAGTTATATGTATGAAGATAATCTATTAAATGATATAAATAAGAATGCTGTTATAATGGGATGTATATGTAATATTATGACATCTATTAAAGATGGGCTTAATGATAAGACTAATAATTTTAATAAATATTTTTCAGAAATTGTTAATAAAGAATTATCTGATAATATTTTAATGATAGCTTCTAAAAATAAAGATGGATATGCTATTGATGATTATACTTTTAAAAATGTTTCTAGTATATTAGCAACACTTAGAAATAAACTTAGCTATGGTAATTTTGCGCTTGATTTAGAACAAGGTAATGTTACTTTTAAAGTTAATAATAATGATGTTAGTATTGATATAGATACTTTAGCAAATTATGTTATATCATCTTTATGGACATATATGAGAATTGATGATAGTAATAAATATATGAGAAATATTGTTGTTACGAATAAATTTGATAATAGTCGTAGTACTAATATGAAAAATAGATTTGAACTTAAATCATTTATTAGAAGTTTTAAGGAAATTGATTTTTCTTTAAGTAGAAAAGATAATCAAAAAATAGAGGGCTATGTTATTAATAGATTAGAAGAACTTATAAAAGAATTTAAGATTAGTCATGATTTTAGGATATTTAATGATTTTCAAAAAGAAATTAAAGATAAATATAATTTTAGTTGTCATCATGGTAAAGTTAGAAATATTAATATTGATGGTATTTTAGATGATTTGTCTAGTATTATGATAGATGATATTGATTATGGTACACAAGTTTATTTAATTGATATTGAAATGCAAAAATTAGTTGATGATAATAATTATAATAATGCAATTAAAGCTAATTTAAGAAATTTGGTTTTAATTAATACTATGTATAAGTGTAATAGTACTGATAATATGGTTATTGGAAAAGAAATGGTTAATAATTATGGTATAGTAGATATTAATTATGATAATTATGTTGCTAATGAAATTGCTATGTTTAATTCTTTGTTTTCTTATGCTAATGATGAATTATATAAGAATAATAATAAGTATAGTAATTTAAATAGTGATGGTCTTGATTATGGTATGTTAAATTTATCTGGTATTAGGCTTAATACAATTAATTTAAATGATAATGTTATTACTAGATTATTAAGTGAAAAAACTAGAATTCAAAAAGAGATTAGTAAGATTAATGATATGATTACTATTTATAATAGTAATTTGGATATAGTTATTTTAAAAAAGAATATTAAAGCTATAGAGAAAATAAGTGAATTGTTAAAATCAGAATTTGAAAAATTAGATGTTTTACAATCTTTGTATACCGCTACGGAAAATAGCTTATCTTTTGCACAAACTTATTATAATAATAATGTTAATTGTTTAACTAATGAAGCTATTATAACTGGTATTAGAAATTCAATTGCTCATGGTAATTATAATATTGTTAATGATGATGATAAAATTAAGATAGTATTTAATGATAAGGTTAATAATAAGCTAGTTTTTAGTTGTGAAGTCTTTATTAATGATTTTAGAGATATATTAATTAATAGTGCTGCTGTAGTTAAGTCTTTTATTGATAATAAATATAATGATAAAAATATTGTTAAAGTTAAAAGTTTAGTTATTGTTTAGTTTGAAAGACATTGTATGATGTTTTTCTTTTTTTATTGACAGTAATATTTTTATATGTTATATTCGGGGTAGTATTGGTGGTGTACTTATGAAGAAAATGAATATAATTGTTGTGTATAATAAGAATAAAGATAAAATTCTTATGTGTAAAAGAGAAAAAAATCCATATAAAGGATTATATAACTTAGTTGGTGGTAAATTAGAGAGTGATGATGGTTATAATGAAGCATATAGGGAACTTAAGGAAGAGACTAATATTACAAAAGATGATATATAGTTAATTTATTTTATGAAGTTTACTTATGTTAAATGGGAACTTGAGTTAGAAGTTTATTATGGAATACTTAAACATGATGTTACTTTAATAGAAGAAGTTAATAAACTTGAATGGATAGATGTTAATGATAACTTTTTGATATGTCTAAGTATGCTGGCGAAGGTAATATAGGACATATTCTAGAAGAAATTAAATATGATTTAAGGGAGAATAGTAAATAAATGGAGTATGAAGTTAGATTTTATTATCCTAGTGATATGTATGATGATTTGGTAGACAAATTATCTAATATTAGTGATTTGCAAAAGGGTTATAGAACTTACGAGAAAACGATGCAATTTAATCATTGTGATGCTAGATACAATTTCTATTCTAAAGAAATTGATGGTAGATTTAGATTTAGAATATCCTCTAATGATGAGAGAAATGAGGCTAAACTTAGCTGGAAGAGAAGATTACCTACAACTACTAATAGTTTGGTTAATAAAGAAGAGGAAGTTGAAGTTCATATTTTATATGATGAAGTAGATAATTTTTTATATCTTATAGAGAATGTTATGCATTTTACATTAGTGGAGAGTTATGAGAGATATAGAACAGTATTTATTAATGATGATATTGAAATAAGCGTAGATGAATATCCTTTTGGTGTTGCTTTAGAAATAGAAAATAAGAGTAAGGATAAGAATCCTGAGGATGTTATTTTATATTATACTAATTTGTTGGAACTTGATATCAATAGGGCTTATAGATTGTCTTGGGACGATAAATATGCGGAATTATGTAAAAAAGAAGGTAAAAAAATATATAAAAATGTTAGCTTTGATAAAGATATGCCTCATATTAAGTAATTGATGGTAATATGATTAAAGTTATTGCATTTGATTTTATTGGTGTTTTAGTAAATGAAAAAGATATAGAATTATCTATTGTAGAAGATGAAATAGAAAGATAATTTGGAGATAATTTTAATATATATATTAATTGTTTTATCATTTGAAATGAGGATAATTATGACTTGTATAATATTTTTAAATTCATATATATAGGGGATTAAAGAAGCACTAAGGTAGTGCTTCTTTAATTTAGATGTTGTTTATAACAAAGACAATTGGCTTTGTTGAACCTCTTAAGACTACAGGCTTAAGAGGATAAAAAATAGTTAATTTTATTGACTAAATAGTTTATATATTATAAAATATTATTAGTTATGAAGATGATTTAATTATATAAAATATAATTAAGAGAGGGTGATTATTATGTTATTATATAATACTTTAACTAGAAAGAAAGAGGAGTTTATTCCTTATGATGGAAAAAGAGTAGGTTTTTATACTTGTGGTCCTACTGTATATCATTATGCTCATATAGGTAATATGCGTAATTACATTGGTCATGATATACTTGATAAAACTCTTAGGTATTTAGGATATGATGTTACTAGAGTTATGAATATTACTGATGTTGGACATTTGAAGAGTGATTCTGATAGTGGTGAAGATAAGATGGTTGCTAGTGCTAAAAGAGAGCATAAGAGTGTTATGGATATTGCTAAGTTTTATACGGATGCTTTCTTTCATGATTTTGATGCTTTGAATCTTAGAAGGCCTGATATTGTTAGTCCCGCTACGGATAATATTGACGAATATATTAAGATTATTAGTAAATTATTAGAAGATGGTTATGCTTATCAGGCTGGTGGTAATGTTTACTTTGATGTTAGTAAGGTAGATGATTATTATAAACTTACTAATCATAAGGAAGATGAAATGGTTGTTGGTGTTCGTGATGGAGTAGAGTATGATAATAATAAGAGAAATCAGGCTGATTTTGCACTTTGGTTTACAAAGAGTAAGTTTGATGATCAGGATTTGAAATGGGATTCTCCTTTTGGGGTTGGATATCCTGGATGGCATATTGAATGTTCTGGTATTAGTATTAAGTATTTAGGAGAGCATCTTGATATTCATGGTGGTGGTGTTGATAATATTTTTCCACATCATACTAATGAAATTGCTCAAAGTGAAGCTTATTTAGGACATAAATGGTGTAATTATTGGTTTCATAATGAACATTTAATGGATGATAGTGGTAAAATGAGTAAAAGTAAAGGTGCTATTTTATCTGTTAGTAGGTTAATAGAGGAAGGATATAATCCTTTAGCTTTTAAACTTATGTGTTTAATGAGTAATTATAGAAAACAACTTGTATTTTCTTATGATATATTAAAACAAGTAGAAGGTGTGTATGATAAGCTTAAGAATAGGGTATTAGCTATTAATGATATTGGTGAATTAGATACTACTAAGTTTGGTTATTATACGGATAAATTTAAGGAAGAATTATCTAATGATTTGAATACCGCTAATGGGATAACACTTATTTATGATTTACTTAAGGATGATAGTGTTAATGGTCATACTAAAATAGAAATTATTAATGATTTTGATAAGGTGTTTTCTCTTGATTTGACTAAGAAGACTCTTAATACTTCTATTGATATGGATAAGTATATTAAAGATAAAATAGAAGAGAGAAGAATTGCTAAAATGAATAAGAATTATGAACTTTCTGATAGTATTAGAGATGAACTATTAGATAAGGGTATTATTCTTACTGATACTAGAGAGGGTACTACTTATAGAATTAGTAAATAAATATGAATAGTTAATAATACTATTCTTTTTTTTACAGATTTATATATTTTTTTCTGTACTTTATTTGGATTATTTGTTACAATTAATGGTATGGAGTAGTGATTATATGGAATTAATTAGAGTAGTAGATGAGGATGGTAATGATACTGATGAAGTATTAGAAAGAGAAGACGTTCATGATTTATCTAAACTTCATAATGAGGTTACTATTTATATTATTAATAAAAAGGGAGAGGTACTTCTTCAGAGAAGGAGTAAGAATAGAAGATTTTGTCCTAATATGCTTGGTGTGATAGCGGGACATGTTGGATATTTAGAAGATCCTTTATCGTGTGCTAAGAGAGAACTTGAAGAGGAAGTTGGACTAGTTGTGGATAAAAATGAGGTACATGTATTATGCAATAAGTATCTTGTGTTGGAAGATGAGAATAATCATTTTATGTATCCTTATTATGTTATAACTGATTTAGAGGAAGATGATTTTAATATTCAAAAGGAAGAAGTTAGTTATGTTGAATGGCATAATATTGATGATGTTATTAATCTTATTGAAGTTGGTGATAAAGAGTTGGTATTTAAAAAGGAAGAGATTTATTTGTTTAGAATGCTTAAGGATATTGTTTCTTAATTGGGATATTTATATTGATTAATGATAATAAAAATGTATAAAATTTGACATTTTTCTTTAAAATGTCTTTTTATATGATATAATATTAATGATATTTAGGAGGTAGTTAATATGATTAAAGGTAGACCATTTGTAAAGTGGGCTGGTGGTAAGAGACAAATAATGAATAAACTTATGGAATATGTTCCTGATGAGTTTGATACTTATTATGAACCTTTTGTGGGTGGTGGTGCGTTATTATTTGAGTTATCTCCTAAAAGGGCAGTAATTAATGATTCTAATTATGAACTTATGAATGTATATAATTGTATTAAAGATGAGAAAAAGTTTGAAGCTATGTGTAGAGAATTAAATCGTCATGAGATGTATCATTCTGAAGATTATTATTATGAAATTAGAAATATAGATAGGGATAAGAAAAAGTTTAATAAAATTGCTGATTATAAAAGAGCCGCTAGAACTATTTATTTAAATAAGGCTTGTTTTAATGGATTATATAGGGTTAATAGTAAAGGGGAATTTAATGTTCCTTTTGGTAAAAAAGCTAAAGTTAATACTTATGAGGGGCAGAACTTGGGTATAATTTGTGGTTTTTTAAATTATAATGATATTAAGATTTTATCTATTGATTTTGAAGATGCTGTAAGTACTGCTAAAAGAGGTGATTTTATATATTTTGATCCACCATATGATTCTGATACTTCTACTTTTAATAGTTATACAGAAGATGGTTTTGGAAAAGGTGAACAGAGAAGGCTAGCAAAAGTATTTAGAGAGTTATCTGATAGGGGATGTTTTGTAATGCTTTCTAATCATAATACTAAGCTTATTAATGAACTTTATAGTGATTTTAATATTCATGTTATAGAGGCTAAGAGGAATATTAATGCTAATGGTAAAAAAAGAGGAAAAGTAGAAGAAGTTATAATTACAAATTTTGAGAACAAGAGAGGTTTTGATAACTTAATATAACATGTTACAAGGATGTGATACTTATGAAAAAGTTTGCTTATTATTATGATAAATGTGATTTTAAACTTATATATGGTGATTCTTTGGAAGTGCTTAAAAGTATTAAACCAGAGAGTATTGATATGATTTTTGCAGATCCTCCTTATTTTCTATCTGATAATGGTATAACCTGCAGTGGAGGTAAGATGGTAAGTGTTAACAAAGGAGAATGGGATAAGGCTATTGATTTTAAAGAGAAACATAAATTTAATAAAGAATGGATTAAATTATGTAAAAGAGTGTTAAAGGATAATGGTACTATATGGATAAGTGGTACTATGCATAATATTTATTCAATAGGTATGGCACTTGAAGAGAACGGGTTTAAGATAATAAATAATATTACTTGGAGAAAATTAAATCCACCTCCTAATATAAGCTGTCGTGCATTTGTGCATTCTACTGAGACTATTTTGTGGGCAAAAAAAGATATAAAGAATATTAAATATAAGTTTAATTATGATGCTATGAAAAAATTAAATAATAATAAGCAAATGAAAGACGTATGGGAAACATCACTTACTAAGCCTAGTGAGAAGAAATGTGGGAAACATCCTACGCAGAAACCGATAGAATTACTTGAAAAAGTCATTATGGCATCAACAGATGAAGGTGATTTGATTTTAGATCCTTTTAATGGTAGTGGTACAACTGGGATAGTTGCAAGCAGATTAAATAGAAAATATATTGGTATAGAAAGAGAAAAAGGGTATTTGGACTTGACTATTAGAAGATTGGAGAATGATAAATAATGAATAGAGATTTTAATGAGTGGTTTAGCAGTTTTAAATCAAGTATATCAAATTATGCTTATTATGTTGATTTTGATAAGATATATAAAAATGTTGATAAGGTAAAATTGGAATTAAATATTTTAAATTCTTTGATTGGTAGTGAAAAAATTGAAGATGATTTTCAAAATATAATAATAAGGTATCCTGAAACATTGGAATGTATTCCTTTGTTACTTGCGGTTCGTTCTAGTGAAATTTTTATAAAAGATGAGATAAATGAGTATTTATTCAATTTTAAGAAGTTAGTGTACTCGGTTGATGACTATATTAGATTTATGAGAGAGTGTGGCCTTTTTGATTTGCTTCAAAATCATATTATAAATAATTTGTATGATTATGTTCTAGGAATAGAGGTTGGTTTGGATTCAAATGGTAGAAAAAATCGTGGTGGTCATTTAATGGAAAATTTAGTAGAAGAATATATTGTAAAAGCTGGGTATAAAAAGAATGATACATATTTTAAGGAAATGTATTTGAAGGATATAGAAAGAAAGTGGAATTTGGATTTAAGTGCTATGTCGGGAAATAATGTATCCGCTAAAAGATTTGATTTTGTTATAAAGAAAGAAAATATGGTATATGTTATAGAAACAAATTTTTATACAAGTGGTGGTTCTAAACTAAATGAAACTGCTAGAAGCTATAAAATGCTAGCGGAAGAAGCTAAAAAAGTTACAGGTGTAACATTTATTTGGTTTACTGATGGAACTGGTTGGAATAATGCTAAACATAATCTTGAAGAAACTTTTAATGTACTTGAAACAATATATAATATAGACGATTTGGAAAATGGAGTTTTGGAAAGATTATAAATAATTATTTGACATAATATGGGTATATAAAGAGGAAATAATGTATTTCTTCTTTTATTTTATTTGTTTTTATGTTAGAATTAGATTGTAAGGTAGGTTATAGATATGAAACTTAATGAAAAAAGAATTATTAATGATATTAGATTATTAGCTCTTGATATGATTAATACTGCTGGTAGTGGACATCCTGGTATTGCGCTTGATTTTGCTCCAACTATGTATACTCTTTTGGCATATCATTTGAAATTTGATATGGAAAGAAAGGATTGGTGTAATAGGGATAGACTTGTTATGTCATGTGGACATGGGTCAGCACTTCTTTATGCTAGTTTGTTTTATATGCTTGATGAGTATAGTATAGATGATCTTAAGTCTTTTAGAAAGATTGCATCTTCTACTCCTGGTCATCCTGAGTATGATTTATCACATCGTATTGAAATGACTACTGGAGCATTAGGACAGGGATTTGCTACTTCTGTTGGTATGGCTATAGGAGAAAAATACTTGGAGGCTACTTTTAATCGTAAGAAAAATACTGTATTTGATTATAATATATATTGTATATGTTCTGATGGTGATTTGATGGAAGGGGTATCTTACGAAGCTGCTTCGATGGCAGGTAATCTTGGCCTTGATAATCTTATTGTTTTATATGATTCAAATAATATTACAGCAGATGGGGACACTTCTAAGACGTTTGATGATAATATTACTGATAGGTTTACTAGTATGAATTGGAATGTTATTAAGGTTCGTAATTCAGAGTCGGTTAGTGAGATTACTTCTGCTATTGAGAAGGCTAAGAAGAGTAATAAGCCTACTATTATTGAGATTGAATCGGTAATTGGTAAGTATTCTAAATATGAAGGAACTAATCGTATTCATTCGGATTTGGATAAGAGTGATTTGGAAAATATTAGAATGACTTTAAAGGGTACTAGTCCTTTTACTTATAGTGAAAATGATAGAAATGGTATTATTGAATTTATTAAGGGTGGTACTAGTGATTATTATAGGGATTGGTATTCTGAGTATGAGATGTATTTGGCTAATGCTACTGATAGTGAGAGGGATAAGATTAATTTAGTTATTGAAAATGAGGGTATTTCTTTGGATATTGATGCAGTAGTGGATGCTAGTAAGATATTTGAGGATAAACCTATGAGGGATATTAATTATCAGATTATGAATGTTATTGGTACTTTTATTCCTAATTATATGGGTGGTAGTGCTGATTTGTTCTGCTCTACTAAAACTTATTTAAAGGGTAAGAGAGAGTTTAGTTATGATGATTATGGTGGTAGGAATATTAATTTTGGTGTGAGAGAAGCTCTTATGGGAGCTGTTATGAATGGTCTTGCTCTTACTAATATTAGAAGTTATGGTAGTACTTTTCTTGCTTTTGCTGATTATATGAAGCCTGAAATAAGAATGAGTGCGATGATGGATTTACCTGTTACTTATATTTTTACACATGATAGTGTTAGGGTTGGTCCTGATGGTATTACACATCAGCCGGTAGAACAACTTGGTATGCTTCGTAGTATTCCTAATTTTTCGGTATATCGTCCTTGTGATTATAAGGAACTTATTGGTTCATGGACAAATATTTTAAGAGAAGGTAAGCCTTGTGCTTTGGTACTTCCTAGGGGACACTTGGAAACAATGAAACATACTAATTCGGAAAAGGTAAGTAGGGGAGCATATATTATTAGTGAGGTTAGAACAAGACTTGATATTATTATTATTGCTACGGGAAGTGAAGTTGGTCTTGCTATGAAGATAAAAGAAGAACTTCTTAAAAATTATATTGAGGCTAGAGTAGTTACTATGCCTAATCTTAATTTGTTTTTAAAACAAGATAAGGATTATCAAGAGCAGGTGTTTCCGACTGGTTATAGAAGAATGGTTATAGAACTTTCTAATGATGCTAATTGGTATCGTTTTATATCTAGTGATGAGGATTTTGTGGGTATTAATTCTTTTGGCAAGAGTGGTAGTGAAGAAGAGGTTTTATCTTTCTTTGAACTTGATATTCAGGATTTGGTTATTAAAATTAAGAATAATTTATAATTCGACAATTTATTTATATATAGTATGTTACATTAATATTGGTGATATTAATGAGAACATACTATATTTTTAATGTTAATAAATATTTTTCTTATATGTATAAAAGAACTCCTTTTAAGATGTATAAGATATTTGAAGAAATTTATAATACAAGAAATTATGATACTAATATGACTTATCATTCTCTTCTTGATGTAGCGGATCCTTTTAATAAGATTATGTTAAGTGAATATATTTATTATGAGTATAAGTATAAATATGGATATAAGAGATGTGGTAATGTTCATACTTTGAATAGTGGTGAAAAGACACTTCTTAGAATTAATAATTATAATATTAAGCTTAAGACTGAGAATAATTATAGTGTGTTTTTTAAGTATCTTAATAGATATAATAATAATCTTTTTGTATGTGATTTTGAAAATAAGGATTATTTTTGGCTTAGTATATTGGAAAATGGTTCTTTACAAAAGGATAAAGCTGTAGTAAAATAGTTTTAAGGAGGAAAGAGATATGCTTAGGGATATATTATATATAGTAATTGGTTTGATAGTTGGATTTGTTTCTGGTTTTTTAGTAGCTAGAAAGGTTATGAAAAATGAACTTAAGAAGAATCCTCCTATTAACGAACAAATGATAAAGACAATGATGAGTCAAATGGGAAGAACTCCTAGTCAAAAACAAGTTAATCAAATGATGAAACAAATGAATAAGATGATGTAATATCGTCTTTTTTTGATGCTTTTTAGCTTAATATGTCGAATATATTTACTTTGATATGATAGTGTATTATAATGTGGTTGTAGTAAGATTTGGTAGTAAGAAAGGAATATGTTATGGATAGTACTAAAACTCTTACTGTAGATGTTATTAATGCTAGAAGGATACTTAGATTTTGTCCTTATTATGATGATATTATTAATTATGATATTAGGTATGATGATGAGTTTTCTTTTGATTTGATTGATTGGTATAAGGATTTGATTTTTTCTTGTGATGGGAATAATGATAATGAAATGAATATTGTTAGGCTTATTGATAAGAGTATGTATTTATATATTAATAGTTATGAATATAGAAATGGTTTAAAGAGAATTGTTAATATTAGGGATATTGATCTTAATAGTGATAAGAGAATTAAAAGACTTATTAAGAAGATTATTAATTATACTAATAAATATGAAACTATGGAGGTTCTTAATGTTAGAACTAATAGGTGGATATAAGTAATATAGTGAAAATAATTTATTTTCTCTTTTTTTATTTTATTTCGATAAAAGCCTAGGTCTTTTATCGTAATTTAGAGCTTAAGGTCTCTAAATTAAATATTTTTTATAATAAATTTTAATAAATATTACAATTTTATTATATTATGTTATAATTATTTTAGGTTTATTGATATTTGGAGGTGATTATATGTATGTTTCGGTTCTTACACAAATTGGGGCTAAGGCAGTTGATCAAACTTTTTTTTATCATGTTCCTAAGTTATTAGAAAATAATATTAAAATTGGTGTTAGGGTTAGAATTCCTTTTGGAAATATGATACTAGATGGATTTGTACTTGGTATTTCTGATAATAGTAGTTATGATAATAGTAAGATTAAGGATATTATTAATGTTATTGATGAGGAACCTGTTCTTAATAAGGAGATGTTACTTCTTGGTAAGTATATGAGTGATAATTTATTGGCTTCTTTATCTTCTTGTTATCAGGTAATGCTTCCAAAAGCATTAAAAGCGGAAGTTAAAAGTAATATTAAGATTAAATATGATAGATATTTACATAGAATTAAGAGTATAGAAGAGATTGATAGATATATTGATAATTGTAAGTATGAAAGTCAAATTAATTTGCTTTGTAAGTTAAAAGAGGGGGATATTTTAATTACTAAGATGTCTAGTAGTATTAATACTATTATTAAGTATGGTTTTGCTAGTATTATATATGAAGAGTGCAAGAGATATAGATATGATGGTATTAGTAATTATAAAAGAGTTAATTTAACTGATAAACAAAGATTGGTTAGTGATACTATTATATCTTCTTTTGGTAAGAGTGATACTTTTCTATTATATGGCGTTACTGGTAGTGGTAAGACTGAGGTATATATGGATGTTATTGAAAAGGCTATTAATAATGGGAAAAGCGCTATAATGTTAGTACCAGAAATTGGACTTACTCCTCAAATTGTTGGTAAGTTTATATCTAGATTTGGTAATGTTATAGCGGTTTTACATTCTAAACTTTCTGATAGTGAAAGATATGATGAATATCGTAAGATTACTAATGGGGAATCTAAGATTGTTATTGGTACTAGAAGTGCTATCTTTGTTCCTTTTACTAATATTGGGATTATTATTATTGATGAAGAGCATACTTCTTCTTATAAGCAGGATAATAATCCTAGATATTCCGCTATTAATGTGGCTGAATGGAGAAGTAAATATCATAATTGTCCTTTGGTACTTGGTAGTGCTACTCCTAGTTTGGAAAGCTTTGCTAAAGCTGGTAATCATGTGTATAAACTTCTTTCTTTGACAGAAAGAGCTGGGGGGAGTGTTCTTCCTATTGTTAATATTATTGATATGAAAGAAGAGGTTAAGAAGGGTAACTTTATTTTATCGGATATGCTTAAGAATAAAATTTCTGAGGTTTTAAGTAAAGGTGAGCAGGCTATTATTCTTCTTAATAGAAGGGGTTATTCTAGTACTATTAGTTGTAAGGAATGTGGATATGTATATAAGTGTCCTAATTGTGATATTACTTATACTTATCATAAGAGTAGTAATAATCTTAAATGTCATTATTGTGGTTATTCGATGGTACTTCCTAACAAATGTTCTATATGTGGTAGTGATAATTTGAAGGATTATGGACTTGGTACGGAAAAATTAGAAGAAACTCTTAATAGTTTGTATAAGGCTAGAATTGTAAGAATGGATGTTGATACTACTAGTAAGAAAGGACAGCATCAAAAGATTATTGATGATTTTGGAGAACATAAGTATGATATTTTAATTGGTACACAGATGATTGCTAAGGGGCTTGATTTTCCTTTGGTTACTTTAGTTGGGGTTGTATCTATTGATAGTAGTCTTACGTCTCCTGATTATAGGGCTAGTGAAAATACTTTTCAATTATTATCACAAGTTTCTGGTAGAGCTGGTAGAAGTGAGAATAAGGGTGAGGTTATTGTTCAAACTTTTAATCCAGATCATTATGCTATTACTTTGGCTAAGAATCATGATTATATAGATTTTTATAAAGAAGAGATGAAGGTAAGAAAAATGCTTAAGTATTCTCCTTATTATTATATGGTTCTTGTATCTATTACTTCTAAGGATTATGAACTTGGATTTAAAGAAGCTAATAAAATTGGTAGTTATATTAGAAATAATATTAGCAATGATAGTATTGTTTTAGGCCCTACTATGGCTAATATGTTTAAAGTTAATAATATTTATCACTATCAAATTATTATTAAATATAGAAAAGATGATAGTCTTATGAAAGTACTTAAATTTATTATAGATATGCAGGTAAGAAATAACAAGATAGATGTTTCGATTGATTTTAATCCTTCGAGAATTTAACTCTTGTTTTCTTTTTCTTTTTATTGTATAATTGTTTTAGATGATATACGATGATAGGGAAATAGGAAGTGAAAAGTCATGAAAAATAAAATCAATAATAAGGGTTTTACTTTGATAGAGTTACTGGCTATTATTGCTATTACAGCGATAATACTTGGTGTTGGTACTTATGGTATTGTTAATTTAGTTAATAAGTCTAAAGAAAAGGGTTCTTTAATTAGTGAAACTAGTATTAAGGAGAGTGCTAGTTTATATGCTGATGAAGCTGGTGATAGTTTATGGATTGATCCTGGTAGTGGTAATTATAAATATTATTGTATAACTATTGAGGAACTTATTAATAAGGGTATTATTAAGAAGAATGCTAAACTTCCTAAGGGTATAGATAAATATAATTATGTTTCGATTAAGAAAAATAAGGTTACTTTTGTTAAAAATGATCCGATTATATTGGGTTCTAATGCTGATATTAATAGTACTGATTATCAAGTGTGTACTGGTAATAAATATAATGAAGATATAAATAAAAGTCCAGAACTTGGTGATGGTAAATCATATACTGATGGTTTTGTTATAGAGTTTAAAAATGCCGAAACAGAAAGTTCAATTAAGGAAAAATGGTGTCAGTATAAAAATGGTTCATCTTCTATAGCAGATGGGGAAAATGTAATTTCTATTGATAAAGATGAAAATGTATGTAATATAGTTAATCTTACAAACGATAAAAATAATAATGATTATTATGTTAGAGTATGTATGTCTACAGAGAAGGGATCTAAAGTTTGCTCTGAAACTAAAACTTATCCTCTTGCTGATTTTGTGGATCCTACGTTTAGTTATAAGGATGATACTATTACGATTACTTATAAGGATGATAATATTAGGAGTGATCAAGGTAAGCATTATTTTAAGTCTAATGTCGATGGTACTAGTGATAAGAATGTTAGTGAATGTACGCTTGGTAGTGATAATAAATTTACTTGTAGTGGTAGTACTAGTAATATTACTAAAGATAAGTGGTATAAGGTTAATGAAAATGAAGTTAAGATTACTTATAAGGATAATGAAATTAAGAATGGTGATATTACTGCTAGAATAATGGATAAAACTGGTAATTATAAAGATAATGATAAGAAATTTAATTTGTACCGAACAGTATTTAAGAAGGGTAATGCTGATAAGATTAATAATGGTACTAATGATATTACTAATATTTGTTTGAATGATATTGATAAGAAATGTAGTATTAAATCTCCTAGTATTAGTAAAGATGGTTATACAATAGTAGGCTGGAATACTGATAGTAGTGCTAGTAGTAGTATATGGAAGGCAAATACTTCTAAAGATATTGATGGTAGTAATACTTATTATCCTATTATTAAAAGTAGAGTTAATATTAAACTTAATGCTAATGGTGGTAGTGTAACTAAAGAAACTTCAAAAGGTGGGACATATACTACTGATTCTTCTGGTATTATTAGTAGAAATGGCAAAAATATTTTCCATACTATTAATTATGGTGAAAAGATGAATAGTAATGGGCTTGCTAATTATAATAATAAAGATTATTTATATATTACTAGAAATGATGCTATTGTTACTAAGAATAAGGAATGGATTTGTTTAAGCGGATGTACTACTAGTGGAAAAGTATATAGCCAATATGAGGCATATAGTTCTGATGATTTTTGTGATGCAAAGGATAAGAGTTGTACTGTAGTACTTGGTGTTAATTGGAAAACTAAGAATTATACTTTGCTTTATGATAATAATGGTGGTAGTGGGTGCACTAGTAAATCAATGAATTATGGTGATGAATATGGTACTTTATGTACACCTAGTAAACGTGGTTATGCTTTTGTAGGTTGGTTTGATAATAATTATAAAAATAGTCCTCTTAATTATTATGCTGACACTTATAGTGATTTAAAGAATGCTTTTGGTTATGATGCTAATCGTTTATATAAACATTACTTTGAATATGGTTTAAAGGAAGGTAGAAGAATATCTCAGTATATATCTTCAGATATATATAATACGGAAGGTAATAAAACGATATATGCTGGTTGGAAGGGTGTAGTTTATAGAATTAATTATAATGCAAATGGTGGAACTGGTACTATGGAAAGTAATAATGCTGAATTTGGTACTAATGTTACTATTAAGAATAATGGCTTTACACGTGATGGTTATACATTTGCTGGTTGGACAACAAAAAGTAATGGAACAGATGATGGCTATGGATGGACAGGTTGGAGTGGTACTTGGAACTATGCTGATGGTCAATACGGTATAGCGGAAAATAAACTTGTATTATATGCTAGATGGAAAAAGAATAAAGTATATATTAAACTTGATGCTAATGGTGGTAGTGTTAGGGGTAGTACTACTTATGGTAGTTGTAGGACTAATAATAATCTTATCGGTTGTAGTTGGAATAGTCCTAAAGAATTATTTCATACTATTGATTATGGTGATTCTTTAGATAGTGCTGGTCTTGCTAATTATAATAATCCTGATTATTTATATATTACAAAAGATGGTTATTTTGCATATGCTAGTGAAGCTTGGATATGTGATTCTAGTAGTGGATGTAGTACTGTTGGTAAAACTTTTGATCAGGATAAGGCATATAAGGCTAGTGAGTTCTGTGATGCTTCAGGTGGAGATTGTACTGTAACTCTTAAAGTTAATTGGAAGAAAATTGATACTACTATTAATGATTGGAGATGTCATGATAAATATTCTTACTTTATTACTTATTGTGATTCTGATGATATGTGTGAATATACAGCAAGAGCATATAAAGAAAATGGTGCATCTTATTCGGAACGTGTTTATGGTAAGATAAATAGGAATAATTTAAATCTTAGTTCATGTTTTGTTGATAATATTGATGATTATAGATGTAATAGTAATGGTAAATATAAAATTACTACATGTAGTGTAACTACATGTATATATACTGAACTTAATGGTAATACTATGAACCCTAATAATCTTTATATTGTTGATAGAGATACGTTGAAAGAGTGTGTTCCGGATACTAAGACAATGTATGTTACTTCATCAAATGGAGTAAACTGTCGTTATGGTGCTGGAACTTCATATGGTATTGCTGTGGCCTATAGTTGCGGTGCTGCTTTAACTGTTAATGTAAATGCTACTAACGGATGGTATTATGTAACAAATGATGGATGTTACTCGGTTGGAAGTGCTTTGTCTTCAAGTAAACCTAGTAGTTGCGTTGGCTCTAGTGGTGGCGGAACAAGTGGTGGCTGTAAAAAAATTGTTAAATGTATTACTTCTGCTGGCTCTGATGCTCAGTGTCGTAGTAAGATTAGTTCCTTAGGTGGTTCTTATGCAGGCTATAATGGTAAAGGAGATTGCATAGGTAACTTCTGTCGTAGTTCTTGCCCTAGTGGTTCTGTTGAGACTGGAGGATTTTATTAGAAATGGTTGATATGAATAAAAAAATTAAAGTGTTATATTTATGTATTTTTATTATTTTATTGGTAATGATTGGCTTATTGATTTTTGTTTTTGTTAAAAAACAAGGAACTAAATTAGATGATAAAAACTATGAAACTTGGAGTTATACAAAATATGAAACTTATGATAATAATGGTAATAAGATAGATATTCCTTATGATATGGCTCCTTTTACCCTTACATTTTATGATGATAAAGTAGATGTTTGTTATGATAAATGTTACACCAATAATTATACAAAAAAAGATGATATATTAACTATTAATAATTCTGATTATTTTTCTGGGGTTTTTAAGGTTTCTTATGAAAATGATATGATGCTTTTAAAAGAGGATTCGGGGGAATTTAGCAGTACAGTATATTATTTTGAAAAACCATTAGGATGATACTTATTATATAGGACTATTAACATTTATTTTGTTAATGGTCTTTTCTTTTTTTTTAAAATATATTATAATTAGTCTTAGGATAGGTGTTATATATGAAAAGGATTAATAATAAGGGTTTTACTTTAATAGAGTTACTTGGTGTTATTGCTATTGTAGCGATAATACTTGGTATTGGTACTTATGGTATTGTTAATTTGGTTAATAAGTCTAAAGAAAAGGGTTCTTTAATTAGCGAAACTAGTATTAAGAAGAGTGCTAGTTTATATGCTGATGAAGCTGATGATAGTTTATGGATTGATCCTGGTAGTGGTAATTATAAATATTATTGTATAACTATTGAGGAACTTATTAATAAGGGTATTATTAAGAAGAATGCTAAACTTCCGGATAATATTAATAAGAGTAATTATATTTCTATTAAAAAGGATAAGGTTTCTTTAGTTAAGAGTGAACCTGTTATATTGGGTGATAATGCTGATGTTAATAGTAATGATTATAAGGCTTGTGTTAATAAGGAAACAGAAGAAAATAATTTATATACTATTAGCTATAATGCTAATGGTGGTAGTAATGCTCCTGGTGATCAGAGTAAAATAGAAAATAAAAGTATTAGTTTATCTAGTAGTAAACCTACAAGAACTGGTTATACTTTTGTTAATTGGAATACTAAAAAGGATGGTAGTGGAACTACTTATAAGGCTGGTGCTTCTTATAATAGTAATGCTGATTTGACTTTATATGCTCAGTGGAGGATTAATAAGGTATATATTAAGCTTGATGCTAATGGTGGTAGTGTTAGGGGTAGTACTACTAATGGTACTTGTAGTACTAGTAATAATGTTATTAATTGTTCTTGGAATGATAGTGAGGTATTCCATACTATAAATTATGGAGGCTCTTTAGATAGTGCTGGTCTTGCTAATTATAATAATCCTGAATATTTATATATTACAAAAGATGGTTATTTTGCATATGATAGTGAGACTTGGATATGTGATTCTAGTAGTGGATGTAGTACTGTTGGTAAAACTTTTGATCAGGATAAGGCATATAAAGCTAGTGAGTTCTGTGATGCTTCAAATGGTGATTGTACTGTAACTCTTAAAGTTAATTGGAAGAATATTGATGCAACTATTAATGATTGGAGATGTCAAGGTATTTATTCTTATTTTATTACTTATTGTGATCCTGATGATATGTGTGAATATACTGCGGTGGCATATAAGGAAAACGATAAATCTTATTTTGAATATACTGTTGGAAAGATAAATAGAACAACTTTAAATAATAGTTCTTGCTTTATAGATTCTATTAATGATTATAGATGCAATAGTAATGGTAAATATTATATTACTACATGTAGTGAAACTACTTGTAATTATACGGAATTTGATGGTAGCTCTGAATATGGAACTGTTGATAGGGATACGTTAAGAAATTGTATAACTCAAGAACATACGCATGTATGGAAAGCAAGGGGAATTAGAAAATTTGCTATAGGGCAATCAACACAGTTTACTTGTGGCAATTATCATAATTATGGATTTGCTGTTTATTGTAGTGTTTGTGGTATGTCGAAAGATTATTATAATAGTCATGTTGCTAAGATTGGTGAGAAATTTGTTTGTCCTGACTATCCGTATGGAATTCCTAATGGATGGAAGATATATGATGATTGTGCTATTACTACTAGAAGTTCATTACAAAATATTAGTGGTGATAATAATAGTTTTGATGAAACTACTAAAAATTCTTGTTAGAGGTGATATTAGTGAATAAGAAAAGGGTATTAATAATTTTATTAATTATAATTAGTGTTTTGATAATTGGTATGATATTACTTATTAATAAAAAAGATAATGATTGTACTGATTGTCATACTGAATATGTTGAAAGTATTGGTACTACAAAAGAAATTAATTTACTTGATAATATGAATATGGAAAAGTATGTATATGATAATTATGTTTTTACTGATATGTATGTTATATGTTCTTCTAATAGGAGTGAATTTGATGGATATGTTATGAATTTAAATTCTAATACTAATAAAGATCTTAGATTAAAGATTACATTATTTGATAAAGATAATAAGGAAATATATTCTTTTAAGACTGAGATTTATGAGTTGGAATTTGGTAAGAAGAGGGATTTCTTTTCACAGATTAATAGGGATATTAGTAATGCATATAGTTTTAAAGTAGAAGAGTATTAATATTCTTCTACTTTTTTGAATTTTTATTGCTAAAATTTGTTTTATATGTTATGATGAGTATAGTATAGAAAGTAGGGAAAAAATGAAAAAAATTATATATTATATATTTGCTATGGTATTATTTATACCTATATTTGTTTGTGCTGATACTATTAATATTGATTTGTCTTGTCCGGAGAAAATTACATTTTCTGGAATTATTAAATGTGGTTTTATGGTTAATAGTGACTTTGATGTTAGTAGTCTTAAAATGAAGGTTCTTGATAGTAGTACTTCAAAATGTAGTTTTACTAGTAATGACTCAAAAACTATTGAAATTGGTGATGATCAAATATTAACTATTAATGGTATTTCTTCTGGTAATAATAAAATTGGTGAAATTACTGTTATGTCTAGTATTAATGATGAGCCTAAAAAAAATAAAACTATTACAATTAGTGATATTGTGGCTACTAAAAGTGATGGAACAGAAGTTAGAGGTATAGATGTTAGTAAAAATGTTTATGTTCAGTCTGTTGATAATAGTTTAAAAAATTTAGAAGTTACTGGTTTAACTTTTGAATTTGATAGATTTAAAAATGAATACAATATTGAGGCTCCTGAATCTCTTAATAGTGTTGAGATTAAGGCAACCCCTAATGATTCTGATGCAGAAGTTACTGGTACAGGTATTAAGACGCTAAAACCTGGAACTAATACATTTAAAATTACTGTAAAAGCAGAAAATAGAAATTTGATTAAGAGTTATATTATTAATATTAAGAAACCTGGTGAAACTGTTGTTGAAAAGCCTACTGGAAAAGGGGACAACTATTTAACAAAGTTTGTTTTCTTAGGTTATGATTATGGTTTTGATAAGAATAAGACTGATTATTTAATTATTGTTGATAATAAAGTTACTAAATTTGCTGAGTGTTCAGATAATGCTGATAGAGATGATTATCTTTGTTTAATTGATTCCGCTGTTAGTGGTGATTTGGATAATGATATGAAAATGGTCATGCTTTTTAATGATGTTGATATTTTGAAAGCAATGGAGGAAAACAATAATATTAAAGTAAAGGATAATGAACTTGGGGGACATGATGGCTACTTAGATGGTGAACTTATTTGGAAAACTGATAAAACAGGTCGTTTAGTTTATAATGCAACTCCTTTTGCAAATATTAATGTTGGGGAAAATATTTTGAAAGTTATAGTGAAGGCTGATAATGAGAAAGATCGGATTTATACTTTTAAAATAGTTAGAAAAGATGCTGAAGGTAATGCACCTGTAGGTGAAAAAAATAAGGATAATGATGTTATGCCACCTGAAACAGGAAATACTATATATGTTGTTATATGTATGATTTTAGTTATTTCTTTTGGAGTTGGAATGTATTTCTTTTATAAAAAAACCGCCATTATAGAGGAATAATTTTGGAATCTATCTTTTGATAGATTCTTTTTACACTTATGTATGATTTATTTGTAAAATTTATAAATAATATTTACTTTTATTATATATGACGATAAAATATATTATATATGGAGGATTGTATGGAAAAGAAAAATAAGTTTTTAATTATTTTAGCTATTATATTATTTGTTTTGGTGATTTGTTTAGGTGGATATGTTGTCTATGATAAAGTATTTAGTGAAAATAAAAAAGGTGATACTACTGACAAAAATGAAAATAATAATGATAATGAAAATATTGGCGGTAATGATGAGCAAACCAATGATAATACTGGTAAGGAAGATAATAAAACTTCTGTAAATATATCTGATGTAATGAGTAATTATAAAAAAATATTAAAAAATAGAAATGATTCTAATTATTATTTGTATGATATGAACAAGGATGGTATTCCAGAGTTATTTATTGTTAGTGGTGATAGTGAGGCTACTAAAGAAATATCTGTTTATACTTATACTGATAATCCAAATCTTAAATATGCTGATGATATTGTAAATGTTGGCATTTTTGGATGTGGCCATGGTAATATTTATTTATCTAATGATGGTCAACTAGTGATATTTTTTGCACATATGGGATATCAGCATTATACTTACTATAAATTAGAAAATGATTGGCTTGTTAGAACTTATTATTCTGGTGATGAATATATAGAAGCGGGTAATGAATATAGACCACCTGAAAATGTTAAAGAAATGATAACTATACCTAGTAGTGATTTATCATTATTTGATAATTATAAATAAATTTACTTTTAAAAGAAATAATGTATATTGTTATTTCTTTTTTTACATTTATTATGTATTATTTTATAATTTTACTTATTTGTATAGCAAAAATTGTCTAAAAATGTTATAATTAGTATGAGGTAGAAGATATGAAGAAGATAATTATTACTTTGGTATTATTTGTTTTATTTATAAATGTAGGATATGCTGCTAATGGAACTGCTTATTGTCCTGATGATAATGAACCTATTAATATAAGAAATAGTGCTGGTGGTTCTTTAATAGGAAAGGGTATTCCATGTGGTAGTGATGTAGAGGTTCTTGATACTAATGCTGGATCTACTAGTAATTGCAGGACTTGGTATAAGGTTAGATATGATATTACTACTGGTTATGCATGTGGTGATTATATTAAACTTAAAGATTCTAATACTACTTATAAGGGTAAGGCTTTATGCATTGAGAATACTGATCCTTTAAATATATGGAGTGATATTAATAAAACTAATAAGGTTGATAAATTAGATTGTAATGAAGAGATGGAAATATTAGAGAAGAATGTTGCTAGTAATACTAAGTGTGATAATTGGTATAAAGTTAGACATAATGGTAATACTGGATATGCATGTGGTAAATATATAGGTGATGTTAATAGTTCTACACCAGTTAAAGATATTGGTAGGGGTAGTGGAGATAATATTTATAAAAAAGATAATTATAATTCTAAACCTAGTGGAGATGGAACTATTAGTTGTTTTGAGGATACTGGTGACTTATCTCTTAGAAAGACTCCTGGCGGTAGTACTACTGGTAAAAAGGTTAGTTGTGGTGAAGTTATAACTATTAATTCTTCTTCTGAATCTAGTGGTATTTGTCCTTATTATTATAATATAACAGATAGTAAGGGTAATAGTGGTTATGTATGTGGTTATTATGTTAATACTACTAAGCTTTCTGATATGGCTATTAATTATTATAAGAATAATAGTTTGGATGATTATTATAATTTTTTAAGAAAAGGTGGTTTTCCTGATAGCTATTTGCCTTATTTAGCAGAACTTCATGCAAGGCATCCTAATTGGAAATTTATAAGTGAAACGATACCTCTTACTTTTGATGGGGTTGTAAGTGGAGAGAATGCTTATGGTCGTAATTTATTACAGGGTAGTGCATTTAATGAGAATTATTATTCGATGGGTATAAATAGTTATGATATTTTGAGCAATAAGTTTACTTCTTATGCTACTGAGAATGGATGGTATGATGCTTCTTCAGAGGCTGTAGCTTATTATTTGGATCCGAGAAATTATTTGAATATTAAATATATTATTGCCTATGAACTTCTTAATTATAATAGTAATCATACTGAAGATGGTGTAAAAAAGATAATGGGTAATAATAGTTATTGGAATAGTGTTTATTCTGGTTATAGTGGTAATGCTTATTCTGATGTTTTTAATGCTACTAAAGATATTGGTATTAGTTCTTTTCATATAGCAGCGAGAATTAAACAGGAAATATCTGGTATTGGTACTTCTGATCCTAGAAGTGGTGGTAGTTTTACTTTAGATGGTACTAATTATTCTAATTATTATAATTTCTTTAATATTAAGGTTTATGGTACTAATAAGATTTTAAATGGTATGAGATATGCTGTTGAAAATGGATGGAATACTCCATATCGTGGTATATATGGTGGTAGTAAGTTTATTTATGATGAATATTGTGGTGTTAATCAGGATACTTTATATTATGAGAAGTTTGATGTATCTACGAATAATGGTAATTATACACATCAGTATATGCAGAATTTAGCGGTTATTGCTCAAGAGACTGATAAGGTTTATAAGTCTTATGTTAATATTATTTCGGATTATTTTGATAAGGATTTAGAATTTACTATTCCTGTATATAAGGATATGCCTAATTATGCTGTTACTGCTCCTAGAATTGGTAATCCTAATAATTATTTAAATGATTTGAAGGTTAATGGGACTACTGTTAGTGGATTTAGTTATGATACTTATACTTATGATGTTAGTGTACCTGCTGGTACTGGTAGTGTTAATATTAGTGCTAGTAAGATTGCTAGTTCATCTTCTATTAGTGGTACTGGTGATATTAGTATTGATAGTAATGAGAAGAAGATAAGTGTTATTGTTACTTCTGAGAGTGGTAATAGTAGAGAATATGTTATTAATGTTAAACGTGATGAGATAGATAATCCTGATGATATTCCATCAATTGATACTATTTTGAATAGTTCTGGTATTAAATATAATAATGATTATATTTTTGGTATTGATGAGGGTACTTCTATTAGTAGTTTAATTGATAATATTAAGAAAGTTAGTAATTATGCTAGTGTTAATATAAAGGATAATAAAGGTAATAATAAGACTAGTGGTACTTTTGTTACTGGAGACGTTGTAGTTATTGGTAATGGTAAGGAAGAAGAGAGTTTTGGTATTGTTATCTATGGTGATGTTAATGGTGATGGTAAGATTGATAAGGATGATTGCTTGGGTATTTTGAGACATCTTAAGGGTTATGGTGATTTGAAATCTTATTATGCTATAGCTGCTGATAATAATAAAGATGGTAAGATTGATAAGGATGATTGTTTGGGTATTTTGAGACATCTTAAGGGATATACTAATTTGAATAAATAGGAGGTTATTTTTGTGAAGAAAATTAGATTTTTTATGGTTTTTGTTTTTGGTTTGTTTTTGTTTTCTACTGTGAGTGCTTCTAGTGTTAGTGTTAGTGCTAATAAGAGTTCTGTTACTAGGGGTGATAGTGTGACTATTACTGCTACTATAAGTGCTGGCAGTGGTATTTATACTACTGAGGGTTCTATTAATTGTAGTGGTTCTGGTGTTACTGCTAGTAGGGATATGTCTTTTGAGGATATGGATACTAAGAGTACTTCTAAGAGCTTTTCGTTTACTATTAAACCTACTTCTTCAGGGACTGTTACTTGCAAAACTTCTAATGTTGTTCTTAGAGAACTTGCTGTTGATAAGGGTTATTCTTTAGATAATAGTTCTATTTCTATTACGGTTAAGGAACCTGTTGTTATTAAGAAGCCTACTCGTGAGTATTCTTCGAATAATTATTTGAAATCTTTAGCTATTGATGGGTTTGATATTTCGCCTTCTTTTGATAAAGAAACTAAAGAGTATAGTGTAGAAGTTCCTAATGGTACTGAAAAAGTTAATATTAAAGCTGAGAAGGCTGATTCTTCTGCTAGTGTTAAGGGCGATGGAGAAGTTAGTGTAACTGAAGGTGTTAATAAGATTGAAATTAAGGTTACGGCAGAAAATGGTAATGAAAGGGTTTATGTTATTAATGTAACGGTTAAAGAACTTGATCCGATAGAGGTTACTATTGATAAGAAGAAATATAATATAATTAGAAAAGAGGGTGTTATTGATCCTCCGGAAAATTATGAAAAAGATACTATTAAAATTAATGATAATGATGTTTTATGTTATAGGAACAAAGTTACTAAAGTAGTACTTGTTGGTATTAAAGATGAAAGTGGTAATGCTGCTTATTATATATATGATGAAAAGAAGAAGACTTATACTAAGTATAATGGTATTAAGGTTGGTAATTTGTATTTGAGTGTTCTTGATATGCCAAAGGATAAAATACCTGATGGTTATGTTAAGAAAACATTTGAGTATGATGGTAAGAAGATAGATGGTTATGTACTTAACAATAGTGACTTCTATCTTATATATGCACAAAATGAAACTACTGGTAAGATAGGACTTTATACTTATGATAGAAAAGAAGCTACTATACAAAGACTTAATAATGATGTTGTTAATGGATATAAGAAAAAGGCTGATAATTATTTTCTATATTTACTTATATCTATAGGGGTACTTGCTATTACTATTATTACTTTTTCTATAATTTTAATTAAGAAAAAGGATAATAGACATAAAATTAAGAATAAAAATAAATTAATGTAATATAATATAGTGCTACTAGAAGTTAGTGGTAAAGGAAAATATAGGGGTTTATATTTTCCTTTTTTTATATTCCTTTTTTGTTAACTTTATTGACTTGTTAATTAATTATTATTATAATAAAAAATACAAAATGGAGAAGGAAAGGAGTAGATTTGAAGAAGGTAATTTTTATTTTACTTGGTATTTCTTTTATACTTGGAGGTATTATTTTTGTTTTATATAAAAATAATTATAGTAAGAGTGATGATGTGGTAGATATTTTTAAAGAAAAAGATGATAGTGATAATAATAGTAATGATGATATAATAGAAGAGATGAAAGATGATACTAATACTGTAATAGTGGATATTAAGGGGATGGTGGTTAATCCTGGTGTATATGAGGTTCCTAGTAGTTTTAGGGTTAATGATGTTATTGAAACCGCTGGAGGACTACTTGATGGAGCTGATACTAGTAAGATTAATTTGGCTAAAGTAGTTAGTGATGAAATGACTATTATTATTTATTCTAATGAAGAAATTTTAGAGAAATATAAAAATGAGGTATGTGTATGTGATTGCCCTGATATTAGTAATGATGCATGTATTAGTGATAATAATGAAGATGATGAACTTGTTAATATTAATACTGCTAATATAGATGAACTTATGGATATTAAAGGTATTGGAAGAAGTAAGGCTAAAGCTATTATTGAATATAGAGATAAGAATGGTAATTTTAATTCTATAGATGATATTAAGAATGTAGATGGTATAGGGGATTCTTTGTTTGAAAAGATTAAGATGTATATTAAAGTTTAAATATTTATTTAAGTTATTAGCTTTAATTTTTTTAATAGGAGCGATATTGTTTACGCGTTATTATAAATTTGAATCTTGTTATGAAAAAGACGATGATACTTTTGTGGGAATTGTTACTGATTATAAAGTTAGTGATGGTAAGATTAGTATTACGCTTAAGGCTAAAGAGGTATTAATTGTTAATTATAGTTATAATAATTTGGTTTTTGATAAACTTCTTTATGGTGATAAACTTCTTGTTAAAGGAGAGTTATATACTCCTATGGATAGTACTATATTTAACTCTTTTAGTTATAAAGATTATTTATATAATAGGAAGATATTTTATATAGTTAAGGCTAGTAGTATTAATAAGATAGAAAATAATAGTAATTATTTTTATACTTTGAAAAATATTTTATATGATAGGGTTAATAAATTTAAGTCTGGTAATTATATTAAGACTTTATTATTTGGAGATAATAGTCTTTCTAGTGATATTAAGGAAAGTTATAGAATTAATGGTATAAGTCATTTGTTTTCTATAAGTGGTATGCATATTAATCTTATTATTGGTATTTTATATATTTATTTGGATAAGATTACTTATAATAAACGTATTAAATATTTTATTAGTGATATTTTTCTTATATTTTATTTGATTTTTTCATATACTTCTTCTTTACTTAGAGCCTGTATTATGTTTATACTTAGTAGTATTAATTATTTTTTTAAATTGGAAATTGATAAAATTGATATTATGTTATTTACTTTAGTTATCGCTATTTTTATTAATCCTTTTATTATTTATGATATTGGTTTTATTTATTCTTATTTAATTAGTTTTTTTCTTATTCTTTTTTATGATAAATATAAAAATAAAAATTATTTTATTAAGGTAGTTTATACTTCTGTTATATCTTTTTTGGTATCTTTTCCTATTACTGTATTTTATTTTTATGAGGTTAATGTTTTTAGTATTATTATTAATGTTTTAATTGTACCTATAGTTAGTGTTATTTTGATTCCACTTGCTATTATTACTTTGTTTTTTCCTATATGTGATAGTATTATGTTTTTCTTTACTAGTATTTTAGAGGATATATCTTTCTTTTTGAATGATATTTCTTTTATGAGATTTATTTTTTGCAAACCTAGTATTATTATAGTTATTTTATATTTTGTTATTATTTATGGTATTTATAGATATAAGAGGTTTATATATTTGTTTATTTTAGTTACTTTAATTCATTATATTTATCCTTATTTTAATAATAATTTAGAGATTACTATGTTTGATGTTGGAGAGGGTGATTCGTATCTTGTTAGTTTTCCTAATAATGGTGGTAATATTCTTATTGATACTGGGGAAGATGATGGGTATTCTATTATGAAGAATAATATTATAATGTATTTGAAAAGCAGAGGGATTAGAAAACTTGATTATGTTATTATTAGTCATGGTGATAAGGATCATATTGGTGGTCTTATTAATCTTACTGATAATTTTAGGGTAGATATGGTTATTTTTAATAGAGGTGATAAATCGTTATTTGAAGAAGAAGCTATTGATATTTTTGAGGATAAGGACATTGGATATGATACTTTTGGTGATAAAATTGATATTCATGGTATATATTTATATTTTCTTAATGATAAGATATTTGATAATGAAAATGATAATAGTAATGTTATTTATTTTGAATATTTGAAATATAAGTTTTTGTTTATGGGGGATGCCTCTAGTAATGTTGAGGATTATATTATGTCTAAATATAATCTTTCGGATATTACTTTTTTTAAGGTAGGACATCATGGTTCTAAGACTAGTAGTAGTAAAGATTTTATAGATTGTATTACTCCTAAAATTTCACTTATATCTTTGGGGAAAGGTAATATATATGGCCATCCTAACGAAGAAGTATTAGAAAATTTAAACAATTCAAAAATATATAGAACTGATTTGGATGGAAGTATTAATATCAAGATTAATAAAAGTAAAGTTAGAGTTCGTACTGCAATTATGAAGGAAGGTGAATAAAATTAATTATTATAATGAGATTAAAAGTAAATTAATAGATAATGAAGTATATAAAAGAGTAAAAGATTATTCTAAGAATAGAAATGAGATTAGTACTTATTATGAAGTTGGTAGATTGTTAATTGAAGCACAAGGTGGTGAAAATAGGGCAAAATATGGTGATGGCTTAATTAAAGAATACTCTGAGCGATTAACAAAAGATTTGGGGAAAAAGTATTCTATAACTTCACTTAAATATATGAGAATGTTTTATATATTGTATGAAAAAAGTCCTACACTGTCGGACCAATTAACATGGAGCCATTACAAAGAAATTCTAAAGTTTAATGATATTAATGAAATTAATTATTATATATCTATAATAGAAAGTTATAATTTGAGTGTAAGAGAATTGAGAGAAAGAATTAAAAATAAAGAATATCAAAGATTAGACGATAATGCTAAATTAAAACTAATTAATAAAGAAGAAGTTAACGTAAGTGATTTTATTAAGAATCCAATAGTTATTAAGAATAAATATAATTATGATATAGAAAATATTTCTGAGAAGATGCTTCAAAGATTGATACTCGAAGATATACCATCGTTTTTAAAAGAACTTGGAGATGGCTTTAGTTTTATAGAAAATGAATACAAAATAAAAATAGGTAATACTTATAATTATATAGACTTATTATTATTTAATTATATTTATAATTGTTTTATAGTAATAGAATTAAAAGTATGTGAACTAAAGAAAGAACATATAGGACAAATAGAAGTATATATGAATTATATAGATAAACATATTAAAAGTATTAATCAAGATAAAACAATAGGTATTATTATATCTAGGCGTGATAATCATTATTATATAGAATATTCAAGCGATAACAGAATATATACTAGAGATTATGTAATAAGTTAGGAGGATGATATGAATTATTATAATGAAATAAAAAATAAACTAATAGATAATGAAGTATATAAGCAAAAGGTGGTGAAAATAGGGCAAAGTATGGGAATGGATTAATAAAAGAGTATTCCAAAAGGTTAACCAGTGAACTAGGAAAAGGCTATACCTTCATTGCATTGTCCAGAATGCGACAATTTTATGTATTGTCTGAAAAAGTTGCGACATTGTCGCAACAATTATCTTGGAGTCATTACTCAGAATTATTATCACTTAATGATGTTAATGAAATTAATTATTATATATCTATAACAGAAAGTTATAACTTGAGCGTAAGAGAATTAAGAGAAAAATAAAAAACTTCTTACTAAGTAAGAAGTTAATATCTAAGTGGTGTCCTGGTGGAGATTCGAACTCCAGACCGATCGCTTAGAAGGCGATTGCTCTATCCAGCTGAGCTACCAAGACATCAGTCGATATAAATGATACCACAATATTATTAAAAAATCAACTACTTTTGCAAAAAAAGTTTACAAAAACAATATTTTCCTATATAATTTTCTTAGGAGTACATATGAAGAAAATAATAAATATCTTAACATTTATATATATAATAGTATTATATCATCTTACTAAAAATAGTAATACTTTCTTACTTACCTTTAGTTTTAGCTTGTTTTTAATATATTATAGTATATTTAGTTCAAATAAAATAAAAAAATTATTAAATGATTATTATGATAAAAAATATCTATATACAATGAATAAAGTATTTAAATGTAGTATATTACTTATCATTATTTTAACCATGCTTTTAGGAGTAATATCTTACATTATATCAACACTAATAAATATAGAAAAATTATATCTAGTTAATATAACCATGACAATATTCTTATCCATATCACTTATTATAAAACTAATAAATAACTATTTAAATATATTTGGATATAAAAAAAACATATTATTAAATATATATAAATTAAGTAGTATATTATTTAATATAATCAATATCTTCTTACTATATAAAGTTTTTTTATTAGAAGATTATTTAAAAATAATAATAATATATTTAGTACCAATAATATTAGGCATAATACTAATAATATTATCTTATATATTAGTAGTAAAGAAAAACAATAAATATACAAAAAAGAGAGAAGAAACAAAAATAAATTATATTATACAAATAAAAAAATCATTAATAGATAATAGATGCATAATAATATATAATATAATAAACGCATCATATATATACATATCCATTATAGTATTATATTATATATTACTAAATAGATATAAATATAGTTATGATGATGTATCAAATTATATTACCAATACATACTTTTATGGAATAATAATTATATATATTATACATTTAATAATCAAAAAAATATATAATACAGATATAAATAAATTAAAAACATCTATAATAAACAAAGATAATAACTATAAAGACTTATTTCATAAAATATTAAATAAAATAATCAATACCAGCCTAACGATAACTATAATATTAATGATTATATCAGGACCAATCAATATTACATTATTTAATAACGATTATAACTTTATTTTCGGATTAGTACCATTAATATTCTTTTATACAATATACGATAGTATTGTAAATATAAATATAATATGTAACAAAGAAAAAAATATTATAATATTTCTTTTAATAAGCTTAATAACTAAGATAATTTTTGAAGTACCACTAATAAATTCAGCATATAGAATGGGATATACAGCATATTTCGGAAGCATAGCCAGTACAATATTAGGACTAATAATCAGTATTATTATTGGAATAATACTTTTAACTAGAAAACTAAAAATAAATTTATTAGATAACTTTAATAGCATATTAAATATTATCTATGAAAACATAATATTATGTTTAATATTAACATTATTTACATTAATAATAAAAGTAGATACAAAAAACATCATCAATAGCATTTTAGTCATAATTTTTTACATATTTATAACTATAATCTATTATATAATCAAAAGAATAATAATACCAAAAAACAACCAGTAATATTGCACTTTTTAGTTAATTATGATATTATTATATCAGTAAGATAGTGAGGAATAACATGGAATACGATAAGAAGAAAAAAATATTAATAATATCAGGACTAACCATCCTATGTTTAGGACTACTAGGGGGAAGTATAGCTTATTTCACAAGTATACTATTCGAAGATTTAAATGTAAACACAACTACTAAAGGATTAGATTATTATATAACATATAATAAAGGTACTGATATAACGCGTGGTACCATAAATCCATCATCTACATATACAGGAGGAAATAACATTACCATAACATTATATAAAAAAGATAACACATATGACATATATGGACACATATATATGGATGTTACCTCAATAGGGGATAAATTAAAGAACAGCGATGCATTAAAATATACCGTTGTAAGTGGCAACACCATAATATCCTCAGGCAGTATGAAAGGAACTTCAGCAGGAACATCAAAACTAATAGCAACAAACATACCGCTTAGCACCACAAGCACCACTTACAAAGTATACTTATGGTTTGATGAAAACAATATAAACGATTATGAAGTACAAGGGGAAACAATAAAAGCTACTGTACGCTGTACAGCTAGTATGAAGCAAGAATAAAAAAACAAAAAAAGAATAAAAAAGAAGGTGAAAAAATGGCTAATGTGTCAAATTACTACATAGAATCCAGAACCAAACTAATTAGTAATAAAGAATCATGCATTATAGGCAATAAGTACAGAATAACCATATTAACACCAAGATTAGCCAGATTAGAGTATACACCAAGTGGTAAATTTATCGATGACCCAACCGCCTTAGTCATTAATAGAACCTTTCCCAAAACACCATATGGCATCACCGAAAGTGAAACACTAATCCAAATAGATACCGGCATTTTCACAATCACATACGTAAAAGATAAAGATTTCAAAGCCGGAAACTTCGGCAGTAATCTAAAAGCCGTCATAAATAATACTACAATAGAGTGGCAAATGAATAGCCCACAAGTAAAAAATTTAAGAGGTATAAATTATTCAATTGACAGCATCAAGGATAAAATAATTCTAGATACAGGATTATATTCTTTAGATGGCTATGCAGTAGTAAAAGACAATACTCCAGTATTAACAGAAAACGACATTTTCATCCCAAGAGAAGAAGGATCAAAAGACATATATCTCTTTATGTACAATAAAGATTTTGACGGATGTTTAAACGACTATTTCACTTTAACCGGCTATCCAAACCTAATACCAAGATATGCCTTAGGGGCATGGTGGTATAAAAACGATAATTACACCAGTAAAGATATAATATCATTAGTAGATAGATTTAACAAAGACAATATCCCAATATCAATATTTCTATTAGGAGACTCATGGCGTGGAAACAACAATTACATACCAAGTATTGACCTAAAAAACGTAAGCAATTATTTAACACAAAAAAACATAAAATTAGGAGTAACAATTAATCCCAATTTAGAAATAGCAAAAGGAACTAATGAATATAATTTAATAAGCAGTTTTATCAATGAAGAAAAATTCAAATTTATTCCCCTTAGCAACGAAAAACTAGGCATATACCTAAACATGTTTATAAATAATCTAGAAATGCAAGGCGTAGAACTATATAGTATTGATTATAATAATCCAAATGACAAAATAGATTTGTGGAAATTTGCCCATTATCATCATGGAAAAATAGAAACAAGAGGAAAAAGAGGATTATCACTAACCCGAAATCACGGAATAGCGGTACATCGCTATCCAATCATTTGGAGTGGTAAAACATTAGTAAATTGGACAACCCTAAATCTATTACCAAGATATAATCTCCAAGGATATAACGTCGGAGTATCTTTCATAGCCCATCCCATTGGCGGTTATCACAACGGAATCGAAGAAGCTGAATTATATTTAAGATACATACAATTTGCCTGCTTCTCACCAATCTTTTTACTTGCCAGTGAAGGAGGCAAGTATTACAAAAGAGAACCATGGAAATGGAATCCAATTATCGAAAACGATATAATTAATTTTATGAATTTAAGATACAAATTAATACCATACATCTATACCGAAAGCTATAACTATCATAAAACAGGAAAAGGAATAGTAAAACCATTCTATTACGATTACCCAAAAATATTAGATGATGTTCAATACAAAAATCAATACTTTTTCGGTCAAAACCTTTTCGTATCACCAATAACTAACAAAAAAAATATAGTTATCGATAGAGTAATGAAAAAAATATTTGTTCCAGATGGCATTTGGTTCAATTTATTAGATGGAAAACAATATAATGGAGCTAAATATTATACCAATTTCTATCGCGATGAAGATTATCCCGTATTCGTAAAAGCCGGATCAATAATACCAATGAGCTATAACATTAAAGAAGATATACCAAGTACTCTAGAATTAAATATATATCCACTTAACGATGGAACATACAATTTATACGAAGATGATGGCATAACAAATAACTATAAAAAAGGTATGTATATGATAACAAACTTTAGTTATCATTATGAAAAAGATAATTACACCTTAAAAATATCAAAATCAGAAGGTAAAAATCTTCTAAGTAAAAGAAACTATTTATTAAGATTCAAAAACACCAAAAATATTAAAGCAGTATACATAGAAGATAAAAGTATTACTTATAATTGCTATTATGATAAAAACGATTTCATTATTCAAATAAATAACCTTATCGTAGGCAGAGACTTAGAAGTAAATATAAAAGGTGAAAATGTTTTAGTAAGTTCTATTAGGCTTATCAATGAAGACATTAAAGAAATATTATATGACTTAGCAATAAATACAAGTCTAAAAGACAAATTAGATGAAATATTATTTAGTGATTTAGATGTTAAGAAAAAAAGAATAAAAATAAGAAAATTAAAGAAAAAAGGATTAGATAGTAAATATATAAAAATATTCATCAATTTACTTGAATACATCCAAAAAATATAGTATAATACAGACTTATATGGAGGTAATATAATGAAAGAAATATTAAATATACTATTAGACTTTATAATATCATATACATTAATATTTATATTATATTATTTCTTTTTTGTCTTTAAAAAGACAAAATATAATAAAAAGAAAGTACCAGTGGAATACTATTATTTAGTAAGAGTATATGGATTAGATGAAAAAAAAATAAATTACAAAAAATTTTTATACACTTCCGCAATTATAAATACTTTTATAATTGCTTTGACTTATGTAATTGTTTTTCACTTATTAGACAATTGGCTATGGCAATTGCTATGTAGCATAATACTCATAATCCTATTAATAATAATTATGTATGGAATACTAGGAAGACATTATCAGAAAAGAGGTAAAAAAAATGTATAATTTCAAAAAAATAGAAAAAAAATGGCAAGAGTACTGGGAAAATAATCATGTTTTTGAAGCACAAAACGAGAGCAACAAAAAACCATATTACATTCTAGTAGAATTTCCATATCCATCAGGAAGTGGACTACATGTAGGCCACGTTAGAGGCTATACAGCACAAGACGCTATAGCTAGAATGAAAAGAAGACAAGGATATAACGTTTTATATCCAATGGGATGGGATGCATTCGGAGCACCAGCAGAACAATATGCCATAAAAAATCATATTCATCCCAAAGACGCCGTAAAAGAAAATATAAAAACATTTAAAGGCCAAATGAAAAGACTTGGATTTTCATTTGATTGGAGTAGAGAATTTTCTACTACCGATCCAGAATATTATAAATGGACACAATGGCAATTCTTGCAATTTTACAAACACAATATGGCCTATAAAGCAACAATACCAGTAAATTGGTGCCCAACATGCAAAACCGTACTTTCCAACGAAGATGCCGCTGGTGGCGTGTGTGAAAGATGTGGCAGTAGCGTTGTTCAAAAAGAAAAATCCCAATGGATGCTTAGAATGTCCGATTATGCTGAAGATTTATTAAAAGGACTTGATGACACAAATTTTGCTGAAAGAGTAAAATTAGGACAAATCAATTGGATAGGCAAATCAACCGGCGTTGAGTTGGATGTAAATGTTGTAGGAGGAGGATCTTTCTCAGTATTTACCACATGTATTGAAACAGTATATGGTATAACATTCTTTGTAATAGCTCCAGACGGAAAACTAATGAAAGAACTATTACCAAGAGTAGAAAATAAAGATGAAGTTTTATCTTATATAGAAGCAACATCACATAAATCTAATATGGATAGAACAGAATTAAATAAAGGAAAAACAGGTGTAGAATTAAAAGGAATTAAAGCAATTAATCCAGTAAATGGTAAAGAAGTACCAGTATTTATAGGAGACTTCGTTTTAGGCGACTATGGTACCGGTGCAGTAATGGCCGTTCCAGCTCATGACCAAAGAGATTATGAATACATGAAAGCCCATAACTTAGATATGATAGAAGTAATATCCGGAGGAGACATCTCAACTAAAGCTTTTGAAAAATATGATTATTTAGGAAAAAATTGCAAACTTATAAATTCCGAAGAATTCACCGGTATGACAGTGGAAGAAGCCAAAGAAGCCATTACTAAAAAACTAGAAAAACTAGGTATTGGAAGAAGAGTAAATAACTATAAAATGAGAGATTGGATTTTCTCAAGACAAAGATTCTGGGGGGAACCAATTCCAATGATTTATTGCGAAAAATGTGGCTGGCAACCTATGGAAGAAAAAGATTTACCACTACTTCTTCCAAATGTTGCAGAATACGAACCAACTGAAAACGGTGAAAGCCCATTAGCAAAGATCGATGAATGGGTAAATACAACTTGTCCTTGTTGCGGAGGCCCTGCCAGAAGAGAAACCGATACAATGCCTAACTGGGCTGGTTCATCATGGTATTTCCTAAGATTTATGGATCCACACAATAACAAAGAATTTGCTAATATGGATGTAATGAAATATTGGAACAGAGTAGATTGGTATGACGGTGGCATGGAACATACAGCTAGACATCTATTATATGCTAGATTCTGGGTACAGATGCTATACAACTTTGGCTTAGTACCACATAAAGAAATGATTTGGACCAGAGTAAGCCACGGAATGATATTAGGCTCTAATAACGAAAAAATGAGTAAAAGTAAAGGCAATGTAATAAATCCAGACGAAATAGTAAACGGATATGGAGCAGATGCCTTAAGAATATACGAAATGTTTATGGGTGACTATACACAAGATGCACCATGGAGCACAGACTCACTTAAAGGATGCAAAAGATTTGTTGATAGAATAGTAAGACTAAAAGATAAAGTCACAGATAATGATGAATATTCTAAAGACCTAGAAGTGATTATCAACAAAAGTATCAAAAAAGTTGAACACGACCTAACTCACATGGCCTACAATACAGCAGTATCAACACTAATGATTCTATTAAATACTTATGACGAAAAAGAGCATATTACCAAAGGCGATTATAGAATATTACTAGAACTACTAAATCCAATTGCTCCACATATAACAGAAGAATTAAATGAAACTATAGGATATGAACCAATTTGCAATAGACCATGGCCAAAATATGATGAAGCCAAAACAGAAGATCAAGAAAAAGAAATAGCTATTCAAGTAAATGGTAAAGTAAGAGATACCATCAAAATAAACATAAATACTTCAAAAGAAGAATTAGAAAAAACAGCACTATCAAGAGAAAACATAAAAAAGTGGATTGAAAACAAAAAAGTAGTAAAGGTTATCGTAGTACCAGGAAGAATAGTAAATATTGTTATAAAATAAACATAATGAATCTCAAATATATGAGATTCATTTTTTTAAAAAAATAAAATTTAATCAAAATAACTTTTTATACCATTAATAACAGCCAAAATATATTTTTAACACATTAAAAATAACTTTATACCAGAAAAAACATTCACAAAATACCTTTTTACCCCATTTGCATAATTAAATCAAATCTGCTATTATCATTGCAAGGAGGAAAAAATGGATACTATTAAAATAATACAAATATTTAATAAAGTCATAACAAACAAAGAACTAGATAGAAAAATCATATATAAATTCCTAAACCACATTTTATCTAAACACAATATCATTTTAGTAGAAGGAGACATCTATATAAAAGAAATAAGAAGCCATATAGTAGACAACACCATAAATAATAATTACCTAATAAGAGTAAATAAAAATCAATTCTTCAGTTTAGGAATAAATGAAAACTTTGATAAAATAGATTATGTACTTAGAACATACTATGATCTATTTGAAGAAATAACCAAACTAAAATTAGAAAACGAAGAATTATTCTCAAGTACACATGCAATCATAAACCTAGATATATTTAACACAAAAGAAGTAGCAAAATTAATATTAAAGAACAAAGAAGGAATAGTACTAAAAAGTCCTTTAAATATTATCAATGTAAATGTATTAGATAATTATGATAAAATGTTAGAATTATTAACTCCTGAAGAGAGAAAAAATCTAATTAATTTAATAAACAAGCAAATATAAGGCGGTGAAATAATGTATAAAGCATATAAATTTAGAATATATCCAAGTGACACACAAAAACAAAAACTAAATAAAACTTTTGGATGTAATAGATTTGTATATAATTATTATCTTAGAAAAATAATTAGCGAAGGATATATAAACGCCTATTCTTGTATTAAAGATTATACAAATAAATTAAAATATGAATATCCTTTCTTACTAGAAGCCAATCCATTGCTTATCAAGAAAACAATATTCAATCTACAAGATAATTATAAAAGACATCTCAACAGTGGAATTAGTAATCCAAAATATCGAAGCAAATATGGTAAAAATAGTTATACAATTAAAGCTATTTACAATAAATACTGTAATATAGAATTAGATTTAATTAGTAGAACAATAAAATTACCAGAATTAGAAGAATTAAAAATAAGAGGCTATAGAAATATCACCAAAATAAATGGCAAAATAACAAACGTAACAATATCGAAAGATAAAAATAGCAAATATTATGTGAGTATATTATATGAATTGCCAGAACCATCAAAAAGAAAACCAAATACAATAGTAGGAATAGATTTAGGAATAAAGAAACTAATAACAATGTCAGATAATACATCGTATGATAATAACAAATATATAAATAAATACGAAGAACAAATAAAAAGAGAACACTATAAATTATCCAAAAAGAATAAAGGAAGTCAAAACTATTACAAAAATTTAAAAAGATTAAATAAACTCTATAGCAAATTATCCAATGCCAGAAAATACTACATTCATAAAATAACAAAAGAAATAACCGATAATTATGATATAATAATTACCGAATCATTAAATATTAAAAAAATGATTATGGACAAAAACATAAATCTATCAAAAAAAATAAATGATGCAACATTTAGAGAAATACTAAAACAACTAGAATACAAGTCTAAAGAAAAAGGTAAATACTTTTTCAAAATAAATACCTACTATCCATCAAGTCAAACCTGTAGTGTTTGTGATAATATAGATAAAAAATACAAGAACTTAAATGAGAGAGACTATGTATGCCAATGTTGCAAAAACACATTAGATAGAGATTTAAATGCAAGTATAAATATCATGTTTGAAGGGCTAAAATTATATATGAAGAAAGTATATTCCAGGTATCAATAATGAATGTCAATAACGAACAAAATTTCTTTAAAGTAAAAATAAAGTACGGTAGCACTTATCGGAATTTAAGTCTGTGGACGAAGCTAAGTGTAGTTTCCAAGAAACAGAAATTCATCACTGTGAAGTGATGGTGCAAACAATTTGCACTTTATTCGGGGAGAGTTACTGATATAATTATAGCAGAAGCAAGTATAGACAACTAGAAAAATAAGCAGATAAATGAAAAAAACTTGAATAATTAAAAATTAGATGCTATAATTATATCAGTAACTGCCCTGTAGCCAAGTGGTAAGGCTCTAGACTCTGACTCTAGCACGCGTTAGTTCGAATCTAACCAGGGCAACCACTAAATAAAAATAGCCCTTCAAAAGGGCTTTATTTTGATATAGTTATTATTTGCAACATCTTTGACCACAGCCGCAGCCACAAGAACCATTGTTCCAGAATAATATGAAGAATATTATAAGTACGACGATGATTATCCAAAAACCATTAGCGCCATAGCTATATCCATAAGAAGGGTATCCACAACCATACATGTTAATCTGTTCTCCTTTCAATATATTATATTTAACTATAATAATAATGAATATAGTGTATACCTAATAAAATAAAAAACGAGGTGAAAAAAATGACAAATAAGGACTTAGCAGAATTATTATTTCCTGATGTTACCAAAACAATAGAAGATTATGAAAAAATGTATCCAGAAAGAAATTTAAAGGAAGGCGCGAAAGTAACAAGATTTGCTCCTAGTCCAACAGGATTTATGCATATAGGAGGATTTTATCAAGCACTTACAGATTATATTATTGCAAAAAATACAAATGGAGTATTTTATTTAAGAAATGAAGACACCGACAAAACAAGAGAAGTAGATTCTGCCATTGAATTAATAATAAAAACATTGAAAGAATATAATCTTATGCCCGATGAATATGAGTATAAGGATAAAATAGTAGGCAATTATGGACCATATATTCAAAGTGAAAGAATAGAAATATATCACGCTTACATAAAAAGATTAATTGAAATAGGTAGAGCATATCCATGCTTTTGTAAAAAAGAAACACTAGAAGAATTGAGAAAAAATCAAGAAGAAAAAAAAATGAGAACAGGTTACTATGGTAGATTTGCTAAATGTAGAAGTATTAGCATAGAGGAAGCAATTACAAGAATAAAAAATGGCGAAAGCTATGTCATTAGATTCAAATCAGAAGGCAATTTTAACAATAAAATAATTTTTGAAGACCTATCAAAAGGAAAACTAAGTTTAAGTGAAAATGACATAGATGATGTAATTATGAAAAGCGATACCATGCTTCCAACTTATCATTTTGCTCATGTAGTAGATGACCATCTAATGCACACTACGCATGTAGTAAGAGGAGAGGAATGGCTACCAAGCGTAACTAAACATCTAGAAATGTTTAAAGCATTAGGCTTAAAACCACCTAAATACATTCACACCCCACTGATATTAAAGCAAGATGGTGAAATCAAAAGAAAAATAAGCAAAAGAAAAGACCCAGAAGCAAGTATGAGTTATTATAAAGAAAAAGGATATCCTACAATTGCAGTAATAGAATCATTGATGACAATAATTAATTCCAATTACGAAGAATGGCATGCCGCTAATCCAGACAAAAATTTCTTAGATTTTAATTTTTCTCCCAAAAAAATGTCTCCATCAGGAGCTTTATATGATTTAGAAAAATTAAATAACATATCTAAAAATTACATTAGTAAAATGACTAAGGACGAAGTATATACTAATTTAGTAAATTGGAGCAAAGAATATGATAAAGAATTTAATAATCTACTAGTAAAATATGAAGATTACACAAAAAACGTACTAAACATAGAAAGAGAACAGAAAAAGCCTAGAAAAGACTATTCCTGCTATAGTGATATAAAAAGTCAAATATTCTATATGTATGACGAATTATACAATCCAACCTCATATGAATGGGGAAAAATTGACGATAAAAATGAAATCATTAAGATACTAAGAACATATATGCAAAAATATTTCAATATTACCGACAAAGAAGCATGGTTTAACAATATCAAAGACATGACAGACGAACTAGGCTATTGCAGTAATATGAAAGAATACAAAGAAAATCCAGATAAGTATAAAGGAAGCGTAGCAGACATATCAACAGTAATAAGAGTAGCACTAACAACAAAAAGTATGACACCAGACTTATATGAAATAATGAGATTACTAGGTAAAGATAGAATAAAAGAAAGAATAACAAAAATAGAGCAGCTTTAACAAAAGCCCCTCTTTTTTTATAACAATTATCTAATTTTTATGGTACAATATAATATATAAATAGAAAGAAAGATATAGCGAAACACTAGTAAAATTATATAAGAAATTAAATATAGAATTACCCAAACCAACCGCTGTAAAAATACATTCCGGAGAAGAAGGAAATCAAAACTATCTAAAACCAGAATTCATGAAAGACATAATAGAAGAAGTGGATGGTGTAGTAGTAGAATGCAATACAGCATACGAAGGAGCCAGAAATACAACCAACAAACATCAAAAATTAATGCAAGAACATGGCTGGGATAAATATTATCAAATAGATATAACGGATAGCCATGTTAGTATTATCGCATTTCAAGGTACATCCAATGGGAGGCTTTGGTGGAGCCCTAAAACAATTATCCATAGGAGTAGCATCCAGTAGTGACAAAGGCAAAGACCACCTAATAGAACGTATAGAATCAAGACATGGCAATCACATCATCGATGCAGCGGCAGCTTTAAAATTCGGCACCAAAGACTATGAATTAATAAACATCGATAACATTTAGTATGACTAACAATTATTATTGCCAAAGACAAATTATAATATCTTATAACAAAAAAATCAAATAAGAACTTTTATAGTTCTTTTAATTATGCTATAATATAAATATACATAAAGGAGAATGCAAATGGAAGATAAAATAACAAGAATGAAAGAACTAATAAACATCCTAAATAAAGCCTCAGAATTATATTATCAAAAAAATACAATCATGATGACCGACTACGAATACGACCATCTTTATGATGAATTAGTAGAATTAGAAAAAGAAACCAACATGACACTATCCAACAGCCCAACAATAAATGTCGAACCAGAAATATCCAGTTCCTTAAAGCAAGTAGAACATCCTAGTCCAATGTTGTCATTAGCTAAAACCAAGAAAGTAAGCGAATTAGAAAACTTCCTAGGGGACAAAGAAGGCCTATTATCATGGAAACTAGACGGCCTAACAATAGTACTTACTTATGAAGACGGCAAACTTATCAGTGGTGTTACCAGAGGAACAGGAATAATAGGAGAGCTAGTAACAGAAAATGTCAAACAATTCAAAAACGTTCCACTTACAATTCCATATAAAGGAAGACTAGTATTAAGAGGAGAAGCTATAATTAAATATTCCGATTTTAACAGAATGAATGAAGAATTAGGAGATGGCTCCAGCCAATACAAAAATCCAAGAAATCTATGTTCCGGTTCCGTAAGACAACTTGATAGTAGTATTACCGCTAAAAGATGCGTTAATTGCATAATCTTTGCCCTAATCGAATCATCTACTAATATATCCAATTTAAAAAGCGAATGTTTCGATTGGCTAAAAAACCAAGGCTTTGAAGTAGTAGAACATTATAAAGTAACAAAAAACACAGTCAAAGAACAAGTGCTTATGTTCAAAGAAAAAGTCAAAGAATACGATATACCATCCGATGGTTTAGTTATCACTTATGACGACATAGCATATGGTAATAGCCTTGGAACTACCGCCAAATTTCCTAAACACTCATTAGCATTCAAATGGAAAGATGAAACAGTAGCCACCACATTAAGAAAAGTAGATTGGCTCGTATCAAGAACCGGCCTTATCAATCCCGTAGCAGTATTCGACCCAGTAGAACTAGAAGGAACCATAGTATCCAGAGCCTCAGTTCATAACGTTTCAATATTAGAAGGATTAAAATTAGGAATAGGGGATACCATCATGGTTTATAAAGCCAATATGATCATTCCTCAAATAGCTAGTAATTCCACTCAAAGCGGTAATTTAGAAATACCAGATAGATGCCCTGTATGTGGCAGCAAAGCTAGTATCATATCCAATTCCGATGTAAAATATTTATACTGCATGAATGATTTCTGCAAAGCCAAACTAATAAAACGCTTAAGTCTCTTTGTAAGTAGAAACGCTATGAACATTGACGGTATCTCCGATATGATTCTAAACAAACTAATTACCGAAAAAATAGTAAACAATTATAAAGACCTATACCATTTAGATAGATATAAAGATAAAATAATAGCTTTCGATGGTTTCGGAGAAAAATCCTACAATAATATGATAAACTCTATAGAAAAGTCACGACATGTAAAATTAGCCAATTTTATATATGCATTAGGCATACCTGATATAGGCTTTTCCAGAGCAAAACTTATATGCAATCACTTTAACAACGATTTTAACAAAATAAGTAATCTAACATATGAAGAATTAAGTAATATCCCCGGCGTAGGAAATGTTATTGCCAAAGAGTGGATTGACACATTTTCCAATCCCGACTTTATAGAGGAACTAAAAGAATTGAAAGAAGAAATAGATATACCAAAAGCATCCACTAATAGCAATAAAGACCTAGACGGCTTAACCTTCGTAATAACCGGTAGCCTAAACAAATTCACTAATAGAGATACAATGATTGAATTCATTGAGGAACATGGCGGCAAAGTAGTTACCTCAATATCCAGTAAAGTTAACTATTTAATAAATAACGACATTACCAGTACAAGTACTAAAAATAATAAAGCAAAAGAACTAGGAATCAATATTATAGATGAAGATAAGTTCCTTGAACTAATAAAAGAAAAGTAATTTTCTTTTTCTTTTCGTCTCACATTTCATTGCTCGCCGTTTTCTAATGCCTAAGGTCATTAGAAAATAGTTTTGAGCTAATATCTCAAAACTAATATTAGTATGTAAAAACACTTGAAAAAAGTTTTTATCTATGTTAAAATAATAATGTCTCAAAAAAGACATTATGGCCTGTTGGTGAAGTGGCTTAACACATTGCCCTCTCAAGGCAACATTCATGGATTCGAATTCCATACAGGTCACCATATATTAACAATTCAAAGACTTCATTTCTGAAGTCTTTTCTCTTGCATTTTTAATAATATAATAATATAATAAATATACCAAGAAAGAGAGTATATATGAATAAAGAGATAAAAACAGTTAAAATAGCCAAAGCAATCATCCCAACCAGTCCACAAAAAATAGAAGTATTTGATAATATAAAACCCATCCATCGTCCTTTTGTATCTTCCTTTTATAATGTCCTAAAAAAGAATTTAACAGAAAATGAATTAACCAACTTTTATAATAACATATCAACTCTGACAATAAAATATAAAGATGATATATTAACTAAACTTAAACTAAATAAAGATGCAGGACATTATTTACCAGACAAAAACATTATAGAAATATTTCCACCTAACGATTTAAATCCATATAATACCTTTAATCATGAATTATTACATATGGCCAGTAGTAGTCACAATAATAAAGAATATCATATAGGTTTCAACCAAATAACCAATAAAGCCAATATTAGTTATGCATTAAATGAAGGATATACAGAAGCATTAAATAATCACTTTTTCGGAGCCAGTATAGCCACATCTGGATATAAGTATGAAGCAATATTATCCATTATTATAGAAAAAGTAATAGGAAAGAAAGAAATGCAAAATCTATACTTTACCGCAGATCTATATCATTTAGTAACAAAACTAAAAGAATATACAACCTATACCGCCATTGGTAGATTTTTATATAATATGGATTTGGTATTACAAAGTAAACAAAATAATACCAATAAAGAAAAAATAATTCCTCCTCTTCTAGAAATAAACTTATTTCTATATGAAGTGTTTACCAATTGGCTAATAGATTCATACCAAAAAAAAACATATACCATAAACGAAATAAATGAAGGATATCATATATTTACCAAAGCAATTAATCTTATACCCGATATATTTTCCTATGTTAGTGATGAATTAAACTATGATATTAAAGACAATACTGAAGTATATAAACAAAAGATAAAAAGATTAAGCAAATAACTTAAAAAACATAGCCGAAAATATTATAGATAAAAAAACTTGATATAATCTCCCAATAAAATAATTACGATATCTAATTTTATCATCTAAAATACTAATAACCTGCATATGAATAGACAGTCCTCCAAAAGAAATAATCATCGAAGAAATTATAACTTTATAAATGTCACTAATATTAAGTAACGATAAAGAAGATAACCCCATAGTCATTTCTAAGACTGCCTTAACAAGTACTGATAAATAATCATCCAAAGCAAAAATATGACATACCAAAGTACTAACAATTAAAAAAGAAGTAACAATCCCAGATATCATAAAAAGTGTGTTTACACTTTTTTTAATACTAAGAGAAAATAAAGCACCAAAACTTTGACAATTAGTCTTTTTCGATATATAATTATCACTAGTAGGAATATTCTTATTTCTAAAGATAATACCAATTATTATATTAGATAATATATGTGAAACAAGAATAATAATTCCATACATATTATTCTTTAAATAAAAGACACCTATTGTTTCTAATACAAATAAAGGATTAGCAAAATGACATATTAATAGAAGATGTTCAGCTTCTAATTTAGAAATAAGTTTCATATCATAAGAAGATCTAATTGCCATTGCATTATTCGGAAATCCCGCTATTAAAGAAATAAATAGAACCAGTACAGCTTCCTTACTAATATTAAATAACTTACTAAAGAAAGAAGTAATGACTTTTGGTATATACATAATAAAATTATAACTAATTAATATATTAGAAGTAACAAACATAGGAAACATTGATGGTACAAGAGTATTAAACCAAATATAAAAAGAAGAAATAATAGTATCGGATACAAGTGACTTATTAAAAAAAATAAGTATTAAAATAATAAAAGTAACAATCACTATAATTTGGTTAGAATATTTTTTCATAATCAATTATATGATATAACATAGAAAAAAATAATAAGGGTGATATAATGAAAATAAAAAATTTTATAAAAGAAAATTACAAATTTTTAATAACACTATTAATTCTAGTAATATGCTTATATATAAAATTACCATATTATGCCATGGCTCCTGGAGGAACAATAAATATAACCGACAGGGTAGTAATGCAGAACTATGATAAAAATAAAGATGGTAGTTTAAATATGCTATATGTAAGTGAATATGAATTAACTCCTGGAACATATATAGTAGCCAAATTAAAACATTGGGATATCGAAAAAGAATCTACAAGAAGAATATCTAACGAAACAGTAGAAGAAGTAAAAGAAAGAAACAAAATAATGCGTGATAATTCTTTAGATATAGCCACTATGGTAGCATATACAAGTGCCAACAAAAAGATAGATATAAAGAAAAAAACAAATATTGTAATAGCCACTACTAAGGAAAACGGACTTAAAGTTGGTGACATAATTTTAAAAGCAGACAATATAGAATGCGAAGATATTAAAGAAATAAAACAAATAATATCATCTAAAAATATAGATGATACTGTAGAGTTTACCATTTTAAGAAATAATAAAGAAATGAAAGTAACAAGTAAAATATCTAATGAAAACAATACTAAAGCAGTAGGCGTAATAATAATAACAGAATATGAATATGACCTTGATCCAAAAGTAGATATAAAATTCAAAAGTAGCGAAGCCGGAGCCTCAGGTGGATTAATGCTAACATTAACAGTATATAATGCTATAAGCGATGAAGATATCATAAAAGGAAGAAATATAGCAGGTACAGGTACCATTTCCGCTGATGGTTCAGTAGGAGAAATAGATGGTATAAAATATAAAATAATGGGTGCAGCCAAGGATAAAATGGATATCGTTTTCGTACCATCCGCTAATTATAAAGAAGCCATAGAAACAAAAGAAAAATACAACTATAAATTAAATATAATTAAAGTTGATAATTTTAATGAAGCAGTAGACTATTTAAGAAATAATTAAATATAGTACATACATATTTGTACTATATTTTTATATTATATCTTCCAAAATCATCAAAAATATATTATAATTAACTTATGAATAGGAGGATATATATGAGTAGACATAAAAAAAATTCCAATGTAGGTAAAATAGCATTGATACTATTTATAATAATAGTATTAGCATTAATAGTAGTATTTAAAGTAATACAAAAAAACAATAAGCATCAAGAAGAATTAATGCCAAAATTAAACGATATTACCGAAGTAAATACACTAGTATCAAAGTATTCACTAGAAGCCAATATAACATATGACTATAGTGATGATATTCCCAAAGATAAAGTAATATCACAAAGTATAAAAGAAAATACTAAAATAGATAAAGGTATGAAATTAGATGTAGTAATCTCATTAGGAAAATTAGATAAAGAAAAACTAGCTAGTGACAATATTAACGAATTAGGTAAAGTACCAATAATGATGTATCATGGTATTAGAGAAAAAACCGCAAATAGTACAGGAACAGTAGGAGGTAACGTTGACAAAGACGGTTACAATAGAACTCCTGAAGCATTCAGAAAAGATTTAGAATACTATTACGAGAATGGATATGAAATGATTCGTTTAGAGGACTACATCAATGGTAAAGTAACAGCATCATATGGTAAAAGCCCAATCATTATCACTTTTGATGATGGAAACGAAGATAATATAAAAGTAACAGGCTTAGATGATAATGGCAATATAATTATTGACAAAGACAGTGCAGTTGGTATACTTGAAGAATTCAAAAAAAATCACAAAGATGTTACAGTAACCGCCACCTTCTTTGTTAATGGAGGTATATTCAATCAGAGCGAATATAACGAAAAAATATTAAAATGGATGGTAGAAAATGGCTATGACATTGGCAACCATACACAAACTCACTTAGATATCAAAAAATCAACTCCTGAAAGAGTACAAAAAGAAATAGCCTATGTATATGACGAATTAGAAAAAACAATTCCTAATAAATATGTAAAAATAATAGCACTTCCATTTGGTAGTCCATATAGCAAAGATAACGCCAATTTTAAATACGTATTATCAACAAATTACAACGATAAAAATTATATTACAGAAGCCGCTTTAAGAGTAGGATGGGAACCAGAAGTATCATGCTTTGATAAAAACTTCGATAAAACCTTTCTAAAAAGATGTCGTGCCTATGACAATAATGGTAAAGAATTTGATATAGCCATGGTATTTAATATGTTAAAAAGTACCAAATATATATCTGATGGAAATCCAGATACAATTGTAATAAAAGAAACAGATAAAGATAAATTAGTTAATACAGATAAAAAAATAATCACTTACTAAGGAGGTACCAATGAAATTAAATAATAAAGGATTTGCTATAACTAGCGTTTTATATGGATTACTAATACTATTCGTTGTACTTACAAGTACATATTTAGCAATATTATCCTCTAAAAAAAATAATATAGATAAAATAACTGAAGACTTAGAAGAAGACTATTTTACTTCTAATAGTTCCAATGGTTAAGAATAGGAGTATTTATGAATAAAAAAGGATTTACTTTAATAGAGTTATTAATGGTAATAGCCATAATTGCAATAATATCCATGATTTTAGTTCCTAATGTAATCAATATGATATCTATAAATAAACAAAAATCATGTGAAAGTTTAAAAAAGAATATCATTAGTGCCACTAAGCTCTATGTAAATGAAAATAAATATGATTTAGGTTTCACTTGTGATAAAAACATAGAAATTCCTATATCAAATACCATAAAAATTTCTATATCTAAACTAATAGAGGCTGGAAAAATAGATGGTGATATAAAAAATCCAATAAATAATGATGATTTAACAAACAAAGAAGTATCTGTAACATTTAATTGTCAAACTAAACAATTTACATATGACTTTGATTATAATTGTCAATAGTACTTGCAATATTCAAAAAAATATAGTACAATTATCTTAGATATATTTAATAATACGTGAGGTGGAAATATGAAGTTAAATAGAAAAGGACAAACCCTTGTAGAGTATGTACTTATCATATCCTTAATTACTGTAATAGCAATAGGAGCAGTAAAGGCATTTGGAGGCTATCTTCAAGATGCCGTTACTAAAATGGGCTGTAATATTTCTGGTAAAGAATATGTTGAAGGCAAAAAAATCGGAGAGGGATATTGCGCTGGAGACGAAAATAAAGTATTTGAATAGAATATAAATCGACAAAATATTTATATTCTTTTTTTTATAATCAATATATGAGAATATATATTGATTTATTTTTTTTATTTAATACCATTATGGATATAATAATCATAACCTCTGTAAGTATATTATTAAAAAGAAATACTACCTATAAACGAATACTAATATCATCTTTATTAGGAGGATTATCATCTCTTATGTTATTTACAAGTATAAATAGATTATTATTAGAACTAATAACCATAATACTAATGGTAACAATAGCATTTAAGTATAAAAATATAAGATATTTCTTAACCAATATCCTATATACATACATACTAAGCATCTTATTAGGAGGACTAATATATTTGTTCAATTCCAAGGTAACATTAAATATCTATTTAAATTACTTAGTAATAATAGTACTATCTATTGAAGTAATGACACTATATATAAAAGAAAATAAGAAAATAAAAAACACTTATAATAATTATTATAAAGTAGACATATATTTTAAAGATAAAGAAAAAATATCATTAATAGGATTTCTAGATACCGGAAACAATTTATATGATCCATATAAAAAAAGACCAATAATTCTCGTAGACAAAAAGTATCAAAAAGAAGATAAATTTATTCTAGTACCATATCATACAATTAATGGAGAAGGACTACTAAAATGTATAAAGCCTGAAAAAGTATATATTGAAAAAATAGGGTATAAAAACAATTTACTAGTGGCATTCTCTTCTAGTCCTAGTACAATAAATGGTGTCGAAGTATTGTTACATAAAGACTTAATGAAAGGGTGATAACATGTTAAAATTATTAAGAAAAATATTTAGTAAATTAAATTACTTATTCTACGTTGGAAGTACAGATATTTTACCAGAACCACTAGAAAAAGAGGAAGAAGAAAAATATATAAATCTCTTTTTAAATGGAGATATGAAAGCAAGAGATAAACTCATAGAACACAACCTAAGATTAGTAGTTTTTTTAGCAAAAAAATATGAAAACACAAAAATAGATTTAGAAGACTTAGTATCTATTGGTACGATAGGTTTAATAAAAGGAGTAAACACCTATCAAAATGATAAAAACATTAAACTAGCAACTTATGCTTCTAGATGCATAGATAATGAAATACTAATGTATTTAAGAAAAACTAAAAGAAAAAGAACTGAAGTATCATTTGAAGATTCACTATCCTTTGATTCAGAAGGAAATGAATTACATTTAGAGGACGTCCTAGGTACTGACAATGATATAGTTACTAAACCTATTGAAGAAGAATTAGATAAGTATATGATGTATCAAGAAGTATCAAAATTAGAAGACCGCGATAGAGAAATAATAGAATTAAGATATGGTTTAAATGGAAAAAAAGAAATGACTCAAAAAGAGGTGGCAAATATGTTAGGCATTTCACAATCATACATATCCAGAATAGAAAAAAAAGTAATAAAAAAAATATCTAGTATTATTAAATTATAAATACTAGATATTTTTATAATTCCTCTTCTTCGTATAAAAACTTTCCATCTTCCTTATTAAGTGATATAGAAATAACATCACGTCTTTCAGATAACTTCTGCATAATTTCACTACTAAAACTATCATTAGCACAATTACTTAATATACAAAGCGATATTTTTACATTACCATTTTCTAAATCATTTGTTTCTAAACTTTTAATAGAAATTTTATATTTTCGTACTATTTCTTTAATAATTTTAAGTAAACTACTATCGTTTTTTTCCTCACAAACAATAGTATAATGATATAAATTATAATTAACATTACCACTTAAAAAATTAATTTTACTATTGACGCTTCTTAAGATAATATTAGTAAATAGTATAAGTACTGTACCAATAGCAGCCTCAAAAATTAAGTTAGCTGAGCAAAGAATACCAATAGCAGCACTACACCATAGCGTAGCAGCAGTAGTAAGTCCCTTAACAGATTTATCATCCTTTATGATTACTCCAGCTCCCAAAAAACCAATACCAGCTACTACTTGAGCGGCCACTCTCGTCATATCTGACTTTGGAAAAGCAAAAGAAAACCTAACAAATAGAAAAGAACCTAAACTTACTAAAATAATAGTTCTAAGACCAACGTTTCTTCTTCTATATTGTCTTTCAACACCAATGCATGCACTAAGTAAAAAACAAGCCATAATTTGAAATAAAAAACTAATATAATCTGTCCCCATATTCATCCTCCATAACAATTATAACAAAGATTAAAAATATTGTAAATAAATATAGAATAAATAATAATATTCTGTTATAATAAAAGAAAGGAAATAAATACATATAATTAACATATAAATAGGTAGGTGGTAAATATGTTATATATATGGCTTTTAATAGTAGTACTATTAGGAATATTAGAAGTTATAACAACAAATCTAATAAGTATCTGGTTTGTTATAAGTGGAATATTAACAATGATTATATCTCTTTTTACAGATAATCTATATATTCAAATAGGAGTATTTGTAATAGTGGGTGTTATATTAATGCCTATTAGTAAGAGTATATATAAAAAAATTAATACTAAAAAAGTTTGCACTAATCTAGATCGAATTATTGGTATGAAAGGAGTAGTTACTTCTGATATCACCAAAAATGATATTGGAGAAGTAAAAGTAGATGGTAAGCTTTGGTCAGCTTATAGTAGTAGTAATATTTCTAAAGGAGAATACATAAAAGTATTATCTATAGATAGTGTAAAACTAAAAGTAGAAAAATGGGAGGATTAAATATGAATGTATTAATTATTATTTTAATTTTAGTGGTATTATTCGTTATACCAAACGTTATTATCGTACCACAAGCAAGAGAATATGTAATAGAAAGATTAGGAAGTTACTTAACTACATGGCAAAATGGACTACATTTCAAAATACCATTTATAGATAGAATATCTAACAAAGTTACTTTAAAAGAAATAGTAAAAGATTTTGCTCCACAACCAGTAATAACTAAAGATAATGTTACAATGCAAATAGATACTGTAGTATATTTTCAAATTACAGATCCAAAACTATATACTTATGGAATAGAATCACCAATAAGTGCTATAGAAAATTTAACCGCTACAACACTTAGAAATATCATTGGAGAATTAGAACTTGACCAAACTCTAACTTCAAGAGATATTATAAATTCTAAAATGAGAAGTATTTTAGATGAAGCTACCGATCCATGGGGCATAAAAGTAAACAGAGTAGAAGTAAAAAATATTTTACCACCAAGGGATATTCAAGAGGCTATGGAAAAACAAATGCGAGCAGAAAGAGAAAGAAGAGAAAAAATACTTCAAGCTGAAGGCGAAAAGAAATCTAGTATCTTAATTGCCGAAGGTGAAAAAGAATCAGCCATATTAAAAGCAGAAGCGCAAAAAGAAGCTCAAATAAAAATGGCCGAAGGAGAAGCAGAAGCATTACTAAAAATAAAGAAGGCTGAAGCTGATGGTATAAAACTATTAAGAGAAGCAAAAGCAGATACATCAGTTTTAACATTAAAGAGTTATGAAGCATTAGAAAAATTAGCAGAAGGACAATCAACAAAGATAATAGTACCATCAGATATGCAAAACATAGCTACTTTTGGCACAGTAATAAATGAAATGATTGATAAGAAAAAATAAAATTCAAATGGATGTAAATAGCATCCATTTTTTATATAAACTTGACTTTTTAGTAAAAAATTGCTATTATATTCAGCACAAGGCGAAGAAGGCATAAAAATATATTTAAAAAGAATAAAATATAAATGAAAGAATATTATCGTAATAGGTATCAAAATATTGACAAAACACAGAAAAAGTGATAATATATTAAGCAATTTCAAAGGGAGGTTTTATATCATGAAATTCAAAAAAATTTTATTTACATTATTAGTGGCATTAGTATCCGTTTTAGGAATAACAGTAAATGCCGAATCAACTGCCCCTGGTAGTTATACAGTTAGATTTAGAGACTTACATAGATTATCAGGAGGAGACTATTTTCCAGGAATGAATTATCACTTCTATTATAAGGTTAATTCAGATGGTAAAGTTATTTATTGTATGCAAAGAAAAAATGACGTTGTAGATGGAACAGAAACATATTATTTAAGTGAAGAACTAGATGCAAAATATGCATACGTAATGGAAAACGGTTATCCAAATAAGAGTTTAACTGGTAATAATGATGAAGATTATTATATTACTGGTTTAGCTATTTGGTACCTAATTAATCCAAGTGATAGTATTTTTGCTAATTTTGATATAGCAAATGGTACATATCGTGGTCAAAGTAATACCGCAGTACAATGGATAAATAAATTAGTATCAGGAGCAGCATCTTACTCTTATACTGATCCAACTCTAAAATTAAATGCCGAAAGCAATAAATTACATTTAACAGAAGATGGAAAATATTATAGAAGTGATGCAATTACAATATCAGCATCAGGAACAACAGGAGATTATAGTATTAAACCATCAAATGCTCCTGAAGGAACAACTATAGTTAATAAAGATGGAAGCAAATTTACTAAAGGATTAACTTTCTATGTACAAGTACCAGTAAAAAGTATCAATCAATTATCAACAGAATTTTCTGTAGTAGTAAGTGGTTCAGGAACAATTAATAAAGCATATTTATATACACCAACTCATTCAAGATTCCAAACAACTGCTACAATATATCCAGAAACAAAATATGTTAATGATTCAGTAAAATTAAATATTGAAAAAATATCAAAAGTAGTTATCAGTAAGCAAGATGCAACTACAGGTGAAGAGTTACCAGGTGCAAAACTTACAGTAAAAGACGAAAAAGGAAATATTGTTGATTCTTGGACATCTACTGAAGAATCACATGTTATTGAAGGATTAAAACCTGGTAAATATACATTAACTGAAGAAATGGCTCCAGAAGGTTATAAATTAAGTACTGAGACTGTTACTTTCGTTGTTAAAGAAGACGGAACAGTAGATGGAAAAGTAGTTATGTATAACTCACCTAAGAAGTCAGTATTAATTAGTAAAAAAGATTTTACTACTGGTGAAGAACTTCCAGGAGCAAAACTAGAGCTTAGAAATGAGAAAGGCGAGTTAATAGAAGCTTGGGTTTCTACTAATGAACCACATGTTATCGAAGGACTTGAACCTGGTAAATATACATTAACTGAGGTTTTAGCTCCAGAAGGTTATGAATTATCTAAAGAAACAATAACATTTACAGTAAATGAAGATGGAACAGTAGATGGTGATGTAATTATGTATAACAAACCTGAAACTGTTGAAGTTCCAAGTACAGGAACATTTAAAACAATTACAACATCCTTAATAGGTTTACTTATTATAGGACTAGGTTCTGCATTAATATACAGAAACTATAAAAAGAATAATGGGGAAATATAATTTAAAATACCAGATTGCAGCGGGAGTAATACTTGTTATAAGTGGTACTCTCGTTTTGCTATCTGATTATATAAAAGATAAAAGGGATGTTGTATTTAGTGAAATGAATTTAGCTTTATCAAATGTAGATACTACAGAAAGTCAAGCAACAACTACTACTGATGAAGAAGCTACAAATGAAAATCAAAAAGAAGAAAATAATGATTACACTTATGAAGAATATTTAGGAATAATAGATATTCCAAAAATTAGTTTATATAAAGGATTTTATGATAAAACATCAAATCTAAATAATGTTAAATTTAATTTATATGTACTTCCAGAATCAAGCTATCCTGATGTTACAAATGGTAACCTTATAATAGCGGGACATTCTGGTAACTATAATAATAGTTATTTTGCCAATTTATACAAATTAGAAAAAGAGGATACAATTACTATTCATTATAATAATAGCAAATACATATATAAAATAGCAAATATATATAATGAAGAAAAAACAGGACGAGTAAGAATATTTAGAAATAAAAATAAAACAACTCTTACATTAATTACCTGTACTAAAGATGATGATACTCATCAAACAATCTATATAGCGGAGCTAATAAGTCAAGAATAAAAAATAATATAAAAAGGGGGTGAGAAAATGACCTATTTAACAATACTTGAAAAGTTAAAAATATTACTTGATATATTACTAGATTATAAAATAATTCTAATTTTTACTATATTACTTATAATACTTACATTATTATATTTAGTAAAAATATTAAATAAGAAAAAATATATATTATCAACGATATTATCATTTATAGTAGTATTTAGTATCAGTATTATTAGTAATTATAAAATATTATCTACTACTTTTGATAACTTTACAACAATATTTTTTAGAGGAATTTATTTCCCATCAATATATTTATATATAACTACATTAATATTGTTATTAGTAGTATTTATAATGAGCATACTAAGTATAAAATTACCAAAAACCTATAAAGTAATTAATACTACTGCATTTATTATAAATAATATATTCTTAGCCATAATACTAAATATCATAGCTAAGAATAAGATAGACATTTTCTCAGTAAACTCTCTATACACTAATACTAATTTAGTAGTAATATTAGAATTAAATATGAGTATGATAATAATTTGGTTATTATCGTTAATCGTAGTATATTTAACAAATATAATTTGTGATAGAATTACTCTTAAGAAGAAAACTAAAGTACCTACTACTAACGAAATAGTTATTGATAATATTCCTTTAGAGGAGTCATCTAATAATAAAGTAGTAGAAGAACCAGTATTGGTTAAAGATAAAATTATAGTTACTTCTAGTGCTAATACAAAAGAAAAAGAAGATAATATTTTAAAAGAATCTAAAGTAACATTTAATGATATATTAAATGGAACAGTTAAAGCAATATATTATGATAATAATTCTAATAAAAATATCGAATATAATATAACAAATCCACAAGAAGAATATGAAAAGAAATATAAAGATAAAAAATCAGAGAATATATCTTTCCAAGATGTTATAGATGAAAATCGAGTATTACCTACTATTAAACCCAATAAAGTTATAATAGAAGAACCTAAAGTAACAGTAGAAGAAATAACTAAGAGAGAAAAAGCTAAAAATATTAAAGAAAGATTATCAAATAATACTATATCATTAGATAGTTTAGTAGAACCATCTGAATTAGTAGAAGAACCTATATCAATAGTGGATACAGAAAAAGAAGATAATACTTTAATAGAAGAAACACATACTAGTAAGTCTACATATACTTTAGAGGACTATAAAAAGATGATTACTATGTTAAAAGAATTAAAACAATTTACTAATAGTTCAAATATTAGTGTTGATGATGCTATTAATATAAGTTTAATCAGTAATTATAGTATTGATGATTGTTTAAAATTTAAAGAAATGCTAGAAGGAAATTTAAATTAAATAATTCCTCTCACACTTTGTTGTGAGAGGTTTTTTGAAGCCTATAGTCTTCAAAAAGAATTTTAGAGCTTATAATCTCTAAAATTTAATGAAACTAACTTGTAAAAAACTAACTTTTATGTTACTATTTTTATATAGGATAAAGAAAAAATATAAATATTAGTAATTTTTCATAATCTTTTTTGGTGGTGAAAAAATGAATAAAAAGAAAATATTAATTATATCAGTACTTGTAATTATTGTATTATTAGGTATTTATTTACTTTACAATACATTTGCTATCAATAATACAGCTAGCACTAATAATACTTATACAATAAATTTATCTAATAGCAATAACACCATTGATGTACCTAGTAAAAGTAGTAAAATAGTATATTATAAAATCAATAACACCAACGATGGTATAATTAAATATGGTATTGATTATAAAAGTAGTAACATTATTGTTAAAGCATATGAAGACTCTAAAGATCCTGAGACTGGACTTATATCCAGTAAGGATAATAAATTTGTTAAACTAAAACTAATAAATAATAGTACTAGTAATGATACAGTTACTTTAAATACAGTATTTGGCTATGAAAATGGTGGTAATTTAATTGTACCATCAGGAAATACGTTAGTTACCCAAAAAATTAAAAAAGCAAATATTATGAAAGGCGCTGAATCTAATCCAAGTACCACCACTAAGTTTCTAAATACAAGTATAGTAAGAAATACTATAGAATCTATTACTATAACTAATGATAATATAGTTCCTACTACAGCAATAGGCAGTTTTGATATATCCAATAATAATGATGGTAGTATAATGATGTGGTATACTGATACAAACAGTAATGATTTGTATGAAGTATATATTGGTAGTGAAAGTGGAATTACAACATTTCCTGATGATAGTAAATACTTATTTTCTTATCTTAGTAATGTCACTTCTATTAATTTAAACTTTACTGATACAACTAACACTAATAATATGACATACATGTTTTATCAAGATACAAATTTAAAAACAATAGATTTAAGCAGCTTTAAAACACCAAATTTATTATATTTTGTTAGTATGTTTGAAGGATGTAGTTCACTTACAAGCTTAGATTTATCCAGTTTTGATACTAGTAGAATAACTAACTTTAGTAATTTGTTTAGAGATTGCAACAATTTAAAGAAAATAGATTTATCCAGTTTTAATACTAGTAGTGCTTTAATGTTTGCTAATATGTTTATGAATTGTAGTAGTCTGCAAAGTATAGATTTATCAAATTTTAATACATCAAAAGTGACTAGTATGATAGATATGTTTTATGGCTGTAGTTCACTTAAATCATTAAATTTAAGTAATTTTGATACATCGAATGTAACTGCTATGTCAGCAATGTTTTATAAATGTTCATCGCTTACAACATTAGATTTAAGTAGATTTAATACTAGTAAAGTAACTGATATGTCAGACATGTTCAATAAATGTAGCACACTTGTAAATATTAATTTAAGTAGTTTTAATACATCAAATGTAACTAATATGTCTAATATGTTTTATAGGTGTTCTTCACTTATTACATTAGATTTAAGTAGTTTTAATACTAGTAAAGTAACTAATATGTATAGAACATTTATGCTTTGCACAGAACTAAATACAATATATGTTTCTGATTTATGGAATACAAGTAAAGTAACTAACTCTACTCAAATGTTTACGGATAGCAAAAAAATAAAAGGCAATGTTTCATACGATTGGAGTAAAACTGATGTTAGTATGGCTAATTATACTAATGGCTATTTAACTAAAAAATAATATTTAAAGAAGATTAATCACTCTTCTTTTTTTCTTTAATAAATGTAAATAAAAATGACAAGTATCTTGATTGAAACTAGTATTTATAGTATAATTAATATGAATTTAATAGAAAGAGTGATAGTATGGCAGCAAAATATGATGAAAGTTCAATAAAAATACTAGAAGGTTTAGAAGCAGTAAGAAAAAGACCAGGTATGTATATTGGATCTACTGATAAAAGAGGATTACATCATCTTGTATGGGAAATAGTTGATAACTCAATAGATGAAGCATTAAATGGCTATGGTAACCATTTAAAAATAGTATTACATAAAGATGGTTCAGTAAGTGTAACTGATAAAGGAAGAGGTTTGCCAGTAGGTATGCATTCATCTGGAAAATCAACTCCCGAAGTAATATATACAGTATTGCATGCTGGTGGTAAATTTACTGAAGGTGGGTATAAAGTATCTGGAGGACTTCATGGAGTAGGTGGATCAGTTGTAAATGCCCTAAGTAGTGTTATGGAAGTAGTAACCAGAAGAGATGGTGGAGAATACTATATCAAATTTGAAAACGGTGGTAAAGTAGTAGTACCATTAAAAAAAGTAGGAACAACAAATAGAACTGGAACCACTGTAAAATTCAAACCAGATCCTGCTATCTTTCCAGTAACAACATTTAGTTTTTCTACTATATGTGAAAGAATGCAAGAGAGTGCCTTCCTTATTAGTGGCCTTACAATAGAAGTGGTAGATGAAATAGAAGGAAGAAGTGAAAAATTCTTATATGAAAATGGTTTAGAAGCCTTCTGCGAATATCTAAATGAAGGAAAAAACACTCTACATAAACCACTATGTTTTACTTCTAGTAAAGACAAAATAAACGTTTCAGTAGCCATGCAGTATACTGATGGATATTCAGAAAACATTGTATCATTTGTTAACGATGTAAAAACAAGTGATGGAGGTACTCATGAAGTAGGCTTCAAGACTGCTATTACAAAAGTATTAAATGATTATGCAAAAGCTAATGGCTATTTAAAAGGTAAAGATAAAAGCTTTGATGGCTCAGATGTAAGAGAAGGATTAACCGCTATCATATCCGTTCAAATTCCCGAAGATCTATTACAATTTGAAGGACAAACTAAAGCCAAATTAGGAACTCCTGTAGCTAGAACGATCGTAGAATCTATAACATCAGAAAAGTTAAAATACTTCCTAGAAGAAAACAAAACAGTAGCTACCGGAATAATAAACAAAGCATTAAAAGGTAAAGAAGCTAGAGAAGCCGCAAGACGTGCCAGAGAAGAAACAAGAAAAGGCAAAGATACCAAGAAAACAGAAAAACTATTATCAGGTAAATTAACTCCAGCCCAAAGTAGAAAAGCAAGTGAAAAAGAACTATTCATCGTAGAAGGAGATTCTGCTGGCGGCTCTGCTAAACAAGGAAGAGATAGAAAAACTCAAGCTATCTTACCACTTCGTGGTAAAGTATTAAATACCGAAAAAACAAGAATGGAAGAAATATTCAAAAATGAAGAAATAAATACTCTAATATATACTATTGGAGCAGGTGTCGGAGCAGATTTTAATGTCAAAGATATAAACTATGGTAAAGTAATAATTATGACCGATGCTGATGATGATGGAGCTCATATCCAGTGCTTACTTCTTACATTCTTCTATAGATATATGCGACCTTTAATAGAAGATGGACATCTATATATAGCCATGCCTCCATTATATAAAGTAAGTCATGGTAGTAAACATGTCTATGCTTGGACTAATGAAGAATTAAAAGAAGAAACAAAAGGCAAAACAAACTATAGAGTTCAAAGATATAAAGGACTAGGTGAAATGAATGCTAGTCAACTTTGGGAAACAACTATGAATCCAGAAGAAAGAAAACTAATCAAAGTAAATATAACAGATGCTGCTCTAGCAGAAAAAAGAGTATCTGTTTTAATGGGAGATTCAGTATCACCAAGAAAAACATGGATAGAAGAAAATGTCGTTTTCTCATTAGAAGATGATTACAAAATAGCTTAAAGTTTTATAAACTATACAAAAGTCAAAAAGGTAATATAAAAATCTTGACAATCCTAGTGATATTGTTATTAATAAAATAGCGGAATCCCACGAGTTTAAAAATGATAACTATTTTAGCAAATGATAACAATGTTATAGGAATAACAAAATTAGATAATCAAAAATTATTGGTTGCGCAAATAGATAAGTATTGCATGACTAAGGAAATAGAAAAATAACTTAAGGAGGAAATATGAAAAAAAGAATTCTGGGAGGAGCTATAGTTCTAATAGTTCTAATAACATCTATCCTTTTAGGAGATATTCCATTTGCTATAACAATATCATTAGTGGCATTATTAGGATTAAAAGAACTTATAGATATAAAATATAAAAATAAAGATATCAAAGCAATAAAAATATTATCATCAATTTCTATGTTATTAATATTATTAAATAATACATTGTATACTCTAGATATAAAAGTATTAATATATCTGCCAATATTAATACTAATACTTCCAGTAGTATTTTATAATAATAAAGAAAAGTATAATATAAATGATGCCTTTTATTTCTTAGGAATAACATACTTTTTATCATTTGCCTTTAGCAATATAATTACTATGCGAGAGTTAAGTATTCATAAGTGTATATATATATTTATAATATCTTTTATTACAGATACGTATGCTTATATAGGTGGTATGTTAATAGGAAGAAAACATTTTACCACTATATCACCTAAAAAAACAATCGAAGGTTCTTTAATAGGAGCCTTAACAGGTTCATTTATTGGAAGTATGTATTATATAATGTTTATAAATGACTTATCTATTATAAAGATAATTATATTAAGTATAATATTAACTATTCTTAGTGAATTAGGAGATTTAGTCTTTAGTAGTATAAAAAGATATTTCGGTAAGAAAGATTATTCAAATCTAATACCAGGACATGGTGGAATATTAGATAGATTCGATAGTGTAATATTCGTAAGTTTAGGTATGGCACTATTACTTAGTATTTTATAAGGAGGAAAAAAATAATGGGAATAATATGGTTTATAGTAATTTTAGGGGGAATAGTATTAGTACATGAATTTGGACATTTTATCTTTTCAAAAATGTTCGGAGTATATGTATATGAATTTTCAATAGGAATGGGACCAAAACTACTTCACTATAAAAAGAAAGGTGGCGAAACAGAATATTGCCTAAGACTAATTCCAATAGGAGGTTTCGTATCTTTAGCAGGTGAAGATGCCGATGATAACAGCAAAATACCAAAAGAAAGAATGTTGTATAGTAAACCAGTATGGCAAAGATTTCTTATTATGATTGCAGGAGCCATGAACAACTTCATAGCAGCTTTTGTATTATTATTTCTAATAGGTCTAATATGGGGAAGTGTATCAACTAAACCTATCGTAGCCAATGTAAATCCAGAATATCCAGCTTTTGCTGCTGGTATAGAAAAAGGTGATACCATTCTAAAAATAGATAATCACAAAATATCAAGTTGGAGTGAAGTACAACTATATATAGGAATAAGTGAAGGAAAAGAAATGACATTCACCTTAAAAGATACTAATAATAAAATAAGAGAAGTAAAAGTAACTCCAGAGACCATTACTAATGAAGAAGGAAATAAAAGTTACGTAGTAGGTATAAGTTTAGATAATACCGTAAAACATGGCTTTACAAATGCTTTATCTTATGCTGGAAATACTACCATAGGATTATATAAATTAATGCTAACCACATTAAAACAACTATTTGTAGGAGGAGTATCGGTAAAAGACTTATCAGGACCAGTAGGTATCTATACCGTAGTGGACTCTCAAGCAAAACAAGGAATTCAAAGTATAATATATCTAACAGCTTATTTATCAATGAATGTAGGAGTAATAAATCTATTACCATTCCCAGCCTTTGATGGAGGAAGAGTATTATTCCTAATAATAGAAAAAATAAGAAGAAAACCAATAAAAAGAGAAGTAGAAGGAATGGTAAATACTATCGGATTTGGTCTATTAATGCTTCTAATGATATATGTAACATTTAATGATATATTAAGATTATTCTAAAGAACTACTAAAGTTCTTTTTCTTTTATACATATAAAAAAGTACCAGATGGTACTTAATATTAACTATTAAAATATTTACCCTGATAAGTATCTCTTCTTACCATTTCTTTATCAATGTCATTTAGAACACAAAATTTCTTAACAAGCCATTTAGGTTCCACTAAAGATTTAATATCCGGATCAGCAGTAATTCTATGTATTACTATTTTTTCATCCAATAACTCTAATTGCTTAATAACAATATCAATATATTCCTCTTTAGTCAAAATATGAAATTTCTCTTTATTATATAAAACTTCCAAAGGAGTATCTTTAACAATATTAAGCATATGAATCTTAATACCTTGAATATCAAGTTTATTAAGATGCCTTACAGTATTTAACATATCATCTTCGTTTTCATAAGGAAGACCATTAATAATATGCACTACTACATTAATATTTCTATCCCTAAGTTTTTTAACCATATCATCAAATTCTTTTAAAGTATGTCCTCTATTAATAAGGATAGAAGTCTCTTCTTTAGTAGTTTGTAGTCCAAGTTCAATAGTTAAAAAAGTTCTTTTAGATAATTCTTCTAAGTAATCTAAAGTATCATCACTAATAGCATCGCATCTAGTAGCAATATCAAGACCAATAACATTATCTATGCCCAAAACACTCTCATATTTCTCCTTTAATACAAGAAGAGGAGCATAAGTATTAGTTCTAGCTTGAAAATAAGCAATATACTTAGCATTAGGCCATTTTTTAGCTAATACTTCTTTAACATCATTAAATTGTTCTACTAAACTCTTACTAGGATTACCACCAAATTCTCCCGAACCACTCTTTGAGCAGTATATACATCCACCATATCCTTTTGTGCCATCAATATTAGGACAAGTAAAACCAGCATTCAAACTAATCTTACATACCTTAGAATTAAATTTATTTCTTAAGTAATAATTAAGAGTATGATATCTTTTATTATCCAAAGTATATTTAAACATCAAATCACCCAATCAATATTGTATCATAAAATAAATAAAATACATACTAATAAATGGTGATAACATGAATAATATAAAAAGATATAATATATTTATATTACTATCAACATTATCTAGAAATATTCCTGAAGTATATAGTGCTGTATTATTATATAAGATGGATTATTCTTTAAAAGATATTCTCTTATTTTTTACAGTACTCTATTTACTAGGAGCATTAACTAGTGTTATAACTATATACATCTTAAATAAAATAAAATCAAAATATATCTTAATACTATCTAGTATAATATTTAGCCTAAGTTTTTATTATATGTCTATTATGTCAAAAACAACAAAAAGCCTTCTAATATTTAGTATTATTTATTCTATAGGGTCTTATACATATCATACTCTAAGACATTATTATGCTATAAAGGCATTAGAAGATAATAAAAAAGAAAATATTGGTAATATATTAATATTTACTAATATAGCTATAATATTATCATCTTTAATAGGAGGATATATTCAAAGTAAATTATCCACATTTGCCTTAGCCCTTTTTGTAGTAATATTATCTATAGTATCATTTATACCATTATTCAAATTTGAAGCAAGTATAGGTAAAGAAAAAATAAAATATCAAAAGATAGAAAAAAATAAATTAAAATTCTTTATTTTGGAACAAGCAAAAGTAATAAATCTTTCTCTGCAGCCACTATATCTATATTTATTTGTAAATAGTAAAATAACATATGTAGGAATATATAACGTCATTCTTGGTATTTCATCATGTATATTTATCTATTTTTTTACTAGAAAAGTAAATGATAAAAAATATTTTAAATATCTAAATATAATATTTTGTCTATTCCTATTATTAAAATTAAATATATATAATAAATATCTAATCTTAATAATAGGACTATTTGAAGGACTAGGTATTAAAATGTTTGAAATAGTATCATCTGAAAATATATATAATATCAAAAAAGATACTAATATAGGAGGATATCTTTTATTAGTGGAATTAATATTCTGTATAACAAGAAGCATTATGTGTCTAATAGGATATTTAATAAATAATATAAAAATAATACTATATTTAACAATAGTACTTATCTTTTTAGTTGGATTTGTTAAAAGAGATATAAATAAAGATTGCTAAAAAATGTAAAATAAAACCTAAATATTGACTAAAATCAACATTTAATATATAATTATTCTAGAAAGATGTGATTATATGAAAAGAAAGTTAATATTTATATTTATAATAATGAGTATGATACTTATTCCTAGTTATCAAGTAGAGGCTAAAACATTAAGACAATTACAAGAAGAACTTGATAAATTAGAAAAAGACTATAATGAAAATAAAAATAAAAAAAGCCTTACTCAGTCTGAGATAAATACACTAAATTCTCAAATAAATACTATTAACGCTAATATTATTAATACAAAAAAAGAAATAGCGACATCTGAACAAGAAATAATTAATAATCAAAATGAAATAGAAGCTAAAAGTAAAGAGACTGATGAACTATTAAAATTTCTTCAAATATCAAGTGGAGAAAATGTTTATCTAGAATATTTATTTGAAGCAGATTCTTATACTGATTTTATATATAGATATTCAGTAGTATCACAGCTTACCGGTCATAATAATGAATTGATGGACGAATTAGAAAGACTAAATAACGAATTAGAACAAAAAAAGAAAGAACTAGCAGAAAAACAAGTCCAGTTAGAAAATCAAAATAATGAATATAACTCTAAACTAGTAAAATTAAGAGCTAATCTAAACACTCTTGACAAAGATGGAGCTACTATTGAAGAAGATATTCGTGATAGTAGGAAAGTAATTAACTATTATAAAAGTATAGGCTGTTCACTAGATCAATCTCTTGATTCATGTGTTAATGTAGTATATGCCAGTGGTTGGAGATATCCAATAGCATATGGCACAGTATCATCAGTATATACTGGAAAAGCGCCAAGAACTGATTGGAGTGGAGAACATCACGGTATTGACTTATGGAATGGTGAAGTATATGGAATGCCTGTTTATGCTGCTGCTGCCGGTGAAGTTAGTGCAGCAAGATGGATAAGCGGTGGAGGTAATGCTGTCTATATATATCATAATGTAAATGGACGACAATATACAAGCGTATATATGCATTTATCCAAAATAGCGAATGGTATAGGACAGGGAACCAAAGTTACTAATGATACAATTATCGGCTATGCCGGAAATACTGGTGGAAATTATGGAGCTCACTTACATTTCGGTGTTGCGCGAGGCTGGCGTCTTCCTGGTTGGGATTTTAATGATAATTCAATAAATCCAAATTCAAAAGAAGTTTTATATTTTTCACCTGGCGAGTATGGAGCATATTTTTATAGAAAATAAAGGGCATTATAAGCCCTTTTTAACTAGGAGGATGTTATGAAAGGTTTAACAAAATATGAAGTAGAATATAGAAAAAATAATGGCTTATCAAATGAAGATAAAATAAAGTATACAAGAACTACAAAAGAAATAGTATTATCAAACTGTATAACTCTATTTAACATTTTAAATATATCATTATTTATCTTAGTATTAACAACAGGTTCTATTCAAAATACTTTGTTTATTGGAACTATTTTATTTAATACTATAATAGCTATATATCAAGAATTAAAAGCCAAAAAAATATTAGATAATATAAAAGTAACTGATAGTGATACTGTTGTAGTAATAAGAGATGGTGAAAAACAAACCATTAAAAAAGAAGAAATAGTACTTGATGATGTTGTTTATATATCTTCTGGTGATTCTATACTAACTGACTTAGAAGTCCTAAAGTCAAGTAGTCTAGAAGTAGATGAAAGTATAATAACTGGTGAATCAGACGCTATAATCAAAAAGAAAGATGATAAAATAATGTCCGGTTCCATAGTTACTAGTGGTAGTGGTTATGCCAAAGTAATAAGTGTTGGTAAAAATAGTTATGCTAGCAATCTAATAAAAGAAGCCTCTGAAGTAAGTGATAACTCATCATACCTTCAAAGAACTATTAATACTATCCTAAAAATAGTAACCGTATTAATTATTCCTGTAGGAATCTTATTATTTATAAGTCAATACTTTCATAGTAATCAAACCTATAGCGAAGCCATACTATCTACCGTCGCGGGTATTATTGGTATGATACCAGAAGGACTAGTACTATTAACATCAATTGCCTTAACCGCCGGAGTAATAAAGATGGCCAAGAAAAATGTCATCATTCAAAAATTACACGGTATTGAAGTATTATCATGTACTGATGTATTATGCCTAGATAAAACCGGAACCATAACCGATGGAACTATGACTGTCGTTGATACCATCGTATTAGATAAAAGAGTAAATATAGCTAATATTATAGCTAACATTAATACCGAAGAAGGAAATAACTCAACCGATATAGCACTTAAAAATAAATATGGTATAAAAAATGATTTAAACGTTACTGATAGAGTACCATTTAGTTCCGCTAAAAAATGTAGTATAACCACTATTGATAACACAAAATACTATTTAGGAGCCCTAGAATATATAACCGATAAACAAATAACCGATTATGAAGAACTTGATAAATATATCCAAAAAGGATATAGAATAATTACTTTAGCTAGAGAAAAAGATAAAATAGAAGTACTAGCCTTCATAATTATAAAAGATAATATAAGACCTTCAGCAGGAGATACACTAAAATATTTCAAAGAGCAGGGTGTAGAAATAAAAATAATATCTGGAGATAATCCTATTTCCGTATCCAATATCTTAAAGCAATTAGATTTTGAAGGCTATGACAAATTTATAGCAGGACCAGACCTACCAAAAGATTATGAAGAGTTAGTCAAAGTAGCCCATGAAAAAGTAATCTTTGGCCGAATGACTCCAAGTCAAAAACAAATGGTTATTAAAGCTTTAAAAGAAGACAATACCGTATCCATGATAGGGGATGGTGTCAACGATGTATTAGGATTAAAAGAAGCTGACTGTGGAATAGCACTTCAAAGTGGTGTTAATGCCGCTAGAAGTGTATCTGAAGTAGTATTAACAACAAGTGATTTCTCAGTATTACCAGATATCGTAAATGAAGGAAGAAGAGTAGTAAATAATATTGAACGTGTAGCGGCTATGTACCTAATAAAGACAACATATTCATTTCTATTATCCCTATTATCAATAGTATTGACATATGAATATCCATTTTATCCAATTCAATTATCATTAATAAGCTCAGTATGTGTAGGTATTCCATCATTCTTCTTAGCCTTAGAACCAAATTATAACAAAGTAACTAAAGGCTTCCTATCTAAAGTATTTAGAAATGCCCTTCCAAATGGAATGACAGTAGTAATAAACATCTTTATAATAATAATGTTTTGTACTGTTTTTCATAAAGATTTCGAAAATTATCGTTTAGTAGTGGTAGCCTTAACTGGATTTATTACTCTAAGACAACTATATACAATATGTAAACCATTAAACCTATGGCGAAAAATACTATTAATATTTTGTATAATATCATTCTTAGAACTATTAATTTTACTTCCAGACTTGTTTTTAGTTTCAAAATTTGGTATAGTAAGTATCGTCTTTATTTCAGTTCTTGCCTTTATAGATACTTATATAATAGACTTTTTGCAGGAGATATATGACAAAGTATTAATAAAAGTAAGGAGTATAAAAAATGAAATCAAAGAAAGAAAAGAAAGAAAAAAACATTCCTAGAATAATATGGGTAACAGGTATATATCTAATATTAATAATAATACTTGTACTTGTAGTTATCTATAAAGTAAAATACGAAAGGTAGTGATAAAATGTTTGTCGATGAAGTATTAATAGACCTTCTAGCGGGTACTGGCGGTAATGGCTGTATGGCTTATCGAAGAGAAAAATATATCCCTATGGGAGGACCTTATGGTGGTAATGGTGGTAAAGGATCAGATATAATATTTAAAGCCGATGAAGGATTAAAAACCTTAATAGATCTTCGTTATCAAAAGAAAGTAAAAGGAAATAACGGAAATAATGGTGAAGGAAAAAACAAAAACGGCAAAGACAGTGAAGATGTCATTGTAAAAGTACCAGTCGGAACTACCATTAAGGATGCCACTACTGGAGTAGTCATAGCCGATCTAACTAAAAATAATGAACAGGCTATAGTAGCTTATGGTGGCCGTGGTGGAAGAGGAAATGTAAGTCTTTCCACTAGAAGTAATCCCTGTCCATCATATGCCGAAAAAGGTGAGCCAGGAGAAGAAAGAAGAGTACTAGTAGAACTTCGTATGATAGCGGATGTTGGTTTAGTAGGTATGCCAAGTGTTGGAAAATCAACAATACTATCAATGATATCTAATGCCAATCCTAAAATAGCTAGCTATCACTTTACAACCTTATCTCCTAACTTAGGAGTAGTAAAAACAAACGATAATTCCTTTGTCGTAGCGGATCTTCCAGGATTAATCGAAGGAGCTTCTTCTGGAGCAGGTTTAGGTCATAAGTTCCTAAAACATATTGAGAGAACTAAAATAATAGCTCATGTCATTGATATGGCTAGTGAAGAGGGTAGAGATCCATATGAAGACTATGTAGCTATAAGAAAAGAATTAGAAGCATTCTCTCCTAAATTATTAACAAAACCAGAAATAATCGTTGCTAACAAAATGGATGGAACAAATGCCAAAGAAAACCTAAAGAAGTTTAAAGAAAAAATCAAAAATAAAGAAATATATGAAATAAGTGCCATAAGAAATGAAGGATTAGATAAAGTAATAGATAAGTTATCTAGTTTAACTAAAACAATAGAAAGAGAAGAATTATTTGCAGATTCTGTACAAGAGAGTCATGTATTATATAAATTTAAAGAAGAAAAACCATTTACTATTGTAAAAGATAATGATACTTATACAATAAAAGGAGATATAGTTGAAAAACTATTTAGAATGACAAACTTTAATACTGAAGAAGCTTATGAAAGATTCTCAAATAAATTAAGAAGAATGGGTGTCGATGAAGAACTAGAAAGCTTAGGTATTAAAGAAGGAGATACTGTAAGAATATTAGATTTTGAATTTGAATGGACAAGATAAGAATATCTTAAGAGGAAAAACGGAGCCTAAGGCCTCCGTTTTAATATACAATAAAGAAAGTAGACATAGTCTACTCAGAGTATTAAACTTTTCTAGCATTCTAAAAAGAGAACTTCTCTTTTTAATTACTTATATCTTACAAGCTTAAAAGGATTATCATAAATATCATAACCATCTCTACTAATCTTTTTTACAACATCCCTAAGAAATATAGAGTTACTAATCATATTATCAAGATTAAGCTCTTTTAATATTGACTTATATACCATCATCCAAGATAAATTATCTTTATTATCATATTTTATCAAAGTATTCACCACTAGATTAATATTTTTATTCATACAATAATCTCCTTTCATTAATTATAATATAAAAACTAATTATTTAATGTAACTAAATAGGTTACAAATACTATCATAGATACAATAAATAGTTAAATACAAATATTTACTTATTTCTTTTTATTTGATATAATTAACAAGGATGGTGACTAAGATGGACTACATAACGATAGATAATTTTGAAGGACCTTTAGATTTATTACTACATTTAGTAAAAGAGTCTAATATAGATATATTAGATATTAAAATAGAAGAAATAACAGACAAATACCTAACATATATCGAAACACAAAAAGATTTAAATATTAATATATCATCATCATATCTAGTTTTAGCGGCAGAACTTATGTATCTAAAGTCTAAATCATTATTACCACAAAATAAAAACAATGAAGAAGATGACGATGAAGAAATAACAAGAGAAAATTTAATCAATAAATTATTAGAATATAAAAGATACAAAGAATTAACACCAACATTTAAACACTTAGAAGAAGAAAGAAAAAAAATATATATTAAGAGTCCTGAAAAAGTAAGTAACTATATAGAAAATACCGTTAGTGGTGAAGGAACCGTTGAGGACCTAATGGAAGCATTTAAAAAATTCTTAGAAAGAAAAGAACTAGAAAAACCAATGGAAACCACTATTACCACAAAAGAATACTCTGTCAAAGAAAGAAAAAGAAATATAAAAAATATTCTAAAAGAAAAGAAAAAAGCTACTTTAGAAGATTTATTAGAAGAGTATAATAAACCATATATCGTCGTTACGTTTTTATCCGTTTTAGAAATGGTAAAAGAAAAAGAAGTAATAATAAATCAAGAAAATAACTTTGAAAAAATACTAATAGAATTGAGGAATTAATATGGAAGGAATAATTGAAGGATTATTATATGTCCAAGGAGATCTAGGATTAACAATAAATCAAATAGAAGATATACTAGAAATACCTGAAGAAGAAGCAAAAAGACTAGTATTAAACTTAAAAAACTATTATGAAGAAAATAATAGAGGATTAAGAATAAATTATCTAGGCAATACCATTAAATTAACTACTAAGGAAGAACATCAAAAATATTATCAAAAATTACTAGAAAGTCCATCTTCTAATAATCTATCAGAGTCTGCTTTAGAAGTATTAGCTATCATAGCCTACAATGAACCAATTACTAGAGGTGACTTAGAAAAATTAAGAGGGGTAGATTCAACCTATGTATTAAGAAGACTATTAGCTAAAGGACTAATAAAAGAATGTGGAAAATCAGATCTACCAGGAAGACCAATATTATATAAAACTACTGATGATTTTTTAGATTATTTTGGACTTGCTTCTATAAAAGATTTACCTAATATCGAGTTGTTAGAAGAAGATAATAGTCCTAAAGACCTATATACTTCTATATATAAGGAAGGAGATAATGATGGAAGAGAGAATAATAACTAGTAATTTATTAGATGAAGATAGAGAATTATCCATAAGACCAGAGTCTCTTGATGAATATGTTGGTCAAAGTGAAATAAAAGAAAATCTAAGAGTATTTATAAAATCTGCTCTTATGAGAGAAGAAAGCCTAGATCATATATTACTATATGGTCCTCCAGGATTAGGAAAAACAACTCTAGCATATATAATAGCTAATGAGTTAGGAAGTAATATCAAGACCGCTAGTGGTCCTTCTATAGAAAAAACAGGTGATTTAGCAGCAATATTATCAACTTTAGAAGAAGGAGATGTTTTATTCATAGATGAAATACATAGAATACCAAGATATATCGAAGAAGTATTATATCCAGCTATGGAAGATTACTATCTAGACATTATCGTCGGAACTGAAGGTTCATCAAGAAATATCAAGATAAATCTTCCACATTTTACTTTAGTAGGAGCAACTACTAGAGCAGGTGATTTATCAAGTCCTTTAAGAGATAGATTTGGAATAATTGCAAAATTAAATTACTATACTGAAGAAGAACTATATCAGATAATAAAAAGAACATCAAAAGTATTAGATACTCCAATTACTGATGATGCTGCTCGTGAGCTTGCTAGTAGAAGCAGAGGTACTCCAAGAATAGCCAATAGATTATTTAAAAGAGTAAGAGACTTTGCTTTAGTATATTCAGGTGGTATTATTAATGAAGAGATTCTAAATAGTTCATTAGATAGATTAAAAGTAGATAAAAGTGGTTTAGATGAAACAGATAGAATACTACTAACAGCTATTATTGAAAGATTTAATGGTGGACCAGTAGGTTTAGAAGCTCTAGCTTCTTCTATTGGTGAAGAATCATCTACTATAGAAGATGTCTATGAACCATATTTATTAAAAGAAGGTTATATAAAGAGAACACCTAGAGGTAGAGTAGTAACAGATAAAACATATGACTATTTAAAAATAGAAAAATAAAATATATCCCCTTAAGCCTAAAGTCTTAAGGGGTATTTCAAAGCCTAAGGTCTTTGAAATAACAATTATTTTTTTGTATGAATATTATTGAAAAATATTAAAATTAATATAAAACTATTGACAAATAAATTTTAATATAATATATTTATTATGACATTTGCGAAGAAAAAACCATATATTTAATTGCCCGATGAAACTACATATTTAAAATATGTGGCTTTTTTGCGTTGTCAGAAAGGATGTGATATTAAAATGTCGTTCATCAAAGTTGATAACATAACAAAAACTTTTAAGGTAGCCAAAAGAAATAGTGGACTGAAGGATGCTGTAAAATCATTTTTCAAAAGAGAATACAAAGAAGTAGAAGCAGTAAAGAATATATCTTTTGAAATAAAGAAAGGAGAAATAGTAGGTTATATCGGTCCCAATGGAGCTGGAAAGAGTACCACTATTAAGATGCTTTCAGGAATACTTCTTCCCACTAGTGGTACTATTACTATAAACAATTTAGATCCTATTAAAGATAGAAAAAAATATGTAGCCAAAATAGGAGTAGTATTCGGACAAAGAAGTCAACTTGCTTTTGATATTCCAGCAGAAGACACTTTTGATTTATTAAGAGATATCTATAAAATAGATAACGAAGAATATCAAAAAACAAAGAAATATCTAGTAAACCTTTTAGGTATTGAAGAAATAATAAAAAAACCAGTAAGAACCCTTTCCCTAGGAGAAAGAATGAGATGCGAAATAGCATCATCACTACTCCATAAACCAGAAATATTATTCTTAGATGAACCAACAATAGGATTAGATGCTATATCAAAAAAGATAGTAAGAGACTTTATAAAAAAAATAAATAAAGAAGATAAAGTAACAGTAATTCTTACCACTCATGATATGAATGATATCGAAGCTCTAGCTAAAAGAATTATTCTAATCGGTAACGGAGAAATACTATTTGATGGAAATATTAAAACTCTAAAAGAAAAATATGGTAGTTATAAAAATATTAAAATATTTACTAAAGATAAAATAGATAACATCAAAACAAAAGGAGTTATAAAAAAATGTAAAAAAGAAGATAGTTATAATTTTATAATAGATTCCAATATAATAAGTATATCTAATTTCCTAAGTAAACTTACCATAAAATATAATATAGATGATATTGAAATAGATAACGAAAGCATAGATGATGTAATACTTAAACTATATGAGGACTATAAATTATGAAATCATATCTAAGTTATTTCAAATTAAGATTTATAACTAATCTTCAGTATCGAACCGAAGCCATAGCAGGTATATGTACCCAAATATTCTTTGGTTTAATATTTATTATGGTATATTTAGCCTTCTACGAAAGTGGAGGAAATACGCCAATGAACTGGCAAGAACTTGTTAATTACTTATGGCTTCAACAATCATTTTTTGCCCTAATATATCCCTTTGATAGAGAAAACGAATTACTTCATATGATTAAAAATGGTAATTTAGCTTATGAATTAATAAGACCACAAGATTTCTATTTTAAATGGTATATAAAGATGCTAGCCAAAAGATTAGTAGCAGTCATACTTAGATTTATCCCATTAATAATTCTTGCAATATCATTACCATATCCATTTCATTTATCTACCCCTTATTCTATAAATAATTTTATAATGTTTATAGTAGCACTAACTCTAGGCTTCTTCTTAGTTACATCATTAAATCTACTTATGCATATTTTAACAATGTTTACTTTAGATGAAAAAGGAACCATGACAACTTATAATGTAATAGCAGAAATATTTATGGGTGGAACAATTCCTATACCATTCTTTCCAACATGGTTAAAACCAATAGCAGAATTTCTTCCCTTTAGATTTATAGGAGATTTTCCATTTAGAATATATTCTAATAGTATACCATTACAAGAAGGCTATATTCTTATTATAGGTTCTATAATTTGGATAATTATTACAATATCATTAGGATACTTAATATCAAGAGTATCACTAAGAAAGGCTGTGATACAAGGTGGTTAAGTTATATATAGAATCAATGAAACTTAAATTAAAGTCCCAATTAGAATATCGTCTATCATTTATCTTAACTTTTATTAGTCAGATAGGAGTATTCTTCACATATTACTTTATGACAGTAGCTCTATTTCAAAGATTTGATAATATAAAAGGCTTTACCTTATATGAAGTATTACTATGCTTTTCCATTATTCATTTTGGTTTTGCCTTTAATGAAACATTCTTTAGAGGTATAGACAAATTTGATAAATTCATTATTGATGGTTCTCTAGATAGACTATTAGTAAGACCTAGAGGAATACTATATCAAGTTATATGTAGTAATATGGATTTTGTAAAAGCAGCTAGAATTATACAATCATTAATAGTATTCTACATAGCCATAAGTCACTTAAATATAGAATGGAATATAATAAATATATTATTAATAATAGCAATGTTTCTATCTTCAATAATACTATTCTTTGGAATATTCCTATTAATGGCTTCATATTGTTTTATTACCATTCATGGCTTAGAAGTAAGAAACCTATTAACCGATGGTGGTAAACAAATGGCACAGTATCCAATAGGAATATTTAGAAAAGGCTTTATATTTATATTTACTTTCATTATTCCATATGCTTCAGTTAATTATTATCCTTTACTTTATCTATTAGGAAAGTCTAATAATACATTATATTTATTATCACCATTATTAATAGTAGTGTATTTAATACCATGTTTTTTATCTTTTAAAATAGGTTTAAAACATTATAGTAGTACAGGTTCATAGAAATATATTAATAGATAAATAAATGTTTAACATTGACATCACTAGGTATTTATATTATCATAGACAATAAGGCGATGATAAAATAAAGAAAGGATGATGTAATGAACAATACAGTGGTAAGTGATAATATAAAGATAGAAAATATGATATATGAAATTAGAGGTAAACAGGTAATGTTAATGAAATTAGAGGTAAACAGGTAATGTTAGATTCTGATTTGGCGGATTTATATGGTTGCAAGAATGGTACCAAGGAAATAAATCAGGCTGTTAAAAATAATATAGAAAAGTTTCCTGAAAGATATTGTTTTAGAATTACTGAAAAAGAATATTCTAGTTTGAAGTCAAAAATTTTGACTTCAAAAGGAGGTTCTAGGAAAGGTCATACTGTTTTTACCGAGCAAGGCGTATATATGCTTGCTACGATTTTAAAAGGTAAGTTAGCAACTTCTATAACAATTGCAATAATGGATGCCTTTGTAGCAATGAAAAGTATAATAAATACTTCACTAATAGAACAAAAATATATAAATAGTTTAGTATTAGAATATGATAATGAAATAAAATTATTACAAGAATCTTTTGATAAGTTAAATACAAAAGAAAATAATAATCACATCTTTTACGAAGGACAAATATATGATGCATATTCACTGCTTATAGATATATTATCTAAAGCAAAGAAAGAAATAATTGTAATAGATAATTATGCTGGTAAAAAATTATTTGATATTATTAGGAATATTAATGTTAAAGTAAAAATATATACAGAAAATATAGATAATATTTCTAAAGAGAAATATGAAAAACAATATAATAATCTAGAAATAATAAATACTAATATATTTCATGATAGATTTATTATAATAGATAATAAAATACTATATCATTCAGGTGCATCATTTAAAGACTTAGGTAAGAAGTGTTTTGCTATTACCAAGATGGAAGATAATAATATATTAAAAGAATTATTAAATAAATTAAAAAAATATTATGAGGAAGACTAAAATAGGCTTCATCATACCACAGAAGAATAAAGTGGAGAAGGAGAAATAATGAAAATAATAGAATATAAAGATAAATATTTAGAAGATGTAAAAGATTTATTAGTAGAATTAGAAGAATATATCCTTAGTATTGATAAGGATAATCTAGATCAATTACATCCTGAATATCGTGATAAGATGGCTATATTAGATTTAGAAGAAGTAAAAGATAATAATGGTAAATGTTATCTAGCAATAGATAATGACGTAGTCGTAGGACTAATAATGGGATGCTTAAGAAGTTATGATGAATATGATTATTTAGATTATAAATGCCCTAAATGTGGAGAAGTAACAGAACTAGTAGTATCCAAAAAAGTAAGAAGCAGTGGTATAGGTACTTTACTTATGAATAAAATAGAAGAATATTTCAAAAGTATAGGATGTGAATATATTTCTATCGATGTATTTGCTTATAATAAAATAGGAATAAACTTCTACGAAAAACATGGCTATCATACTAGAGGTTTAATTGATATTAAGAAAATAAATTGAGGCAATATCATGAAAAAAGAATATTATGAAGCTTATGAAGATAGATATAAAGATGCTTATGATAATAATATGTTATGGGAAACAAAAGATTTTAGTAAAGATGTAATTAAAGTAATAAATGATTATAATATTACTAAGAATAATAGTATATTAGAAGTAGGATGCGGAGAAGGTAGAGATATAATCTATTTACTTAATATAGGTTATTATAATATATTAGGTATTGATTACTCTAAAACAGTAATTAATAAATGTAATGAACTAACTAGTAATAAATATGTAAATAATTTTAAATCTTTAGATATAATGAAAGATAAATTAAATAATAAGTATGATTTTATCTATTCCGTAGCGGTCATTCATATGTTTTTAAAAGAAGAACATCGTAATTTATTCTATAAGTTTATATATGAACACTTAAATGACAATGGTATTGCTTTAGTTATATCCATGGGTGATGGTACTAGTACTTATAAGTCTAATATTGATGATGCCTTTAAAAAAGTAGTAAGAACTAATATAAATACTAATAAAGAAATAATAGTAACTAATACTTCATGTAATGTAGTAGACTTTACTACCTTTAAAGAAGAAATTATAAGAAATAATTTTAAGATAATTAAGTGTTATATTAGTAGTGATATACCTAATTTTGATAAGTGCATGTGTGCTATTATTTCTAAATAAAAATAAATTAAAACAAGATTAAATAGGCAGATCTGAATGTTCTGCTTTTATTTATGATGGTAGTAAAGAAATTACTAAAAAACGTGTATTTTAATATTGACATCACCAGGTATTTATATTATCATAAACGATAAGACAATGATAAAAGAGATATAACTTTTTAGAAATCAAAGAAAGGATGATGTGATGAACAAGATAGTTGTAAGTGATAATATAAAGATAGAAAATATGATATATGAAATTAGAGGTAAGCAGGTCATGTTAGATTCTGATTTAGCTAAACTCTATAATGTAGAAACAAAAAGAATAAACGAAGCAGTTAAAAATAATATAGAAAAATTTCCCGAAAGATATTGTTTTCAACTTAATGATGAGGAATCAAACAACTTGAGGTCGAAAATTTCGACCTCAAAAATAAATAGTCATGGAGGAAGAAGATATAATCAGAGAGTATTTACAGAACAAGGTGTATATATGCTTGCTACGATTTTAAAAAGTAAAGAAGCAACAAAGATAACAATTGCAATAATGGACACATTCGTAGTAATGAAAAGCATAATAAACACCTCATTAATAGAACAAAAATATATTAACAAATTAGTATTAGAACACGATAGTAAAATTGATTTAATACTAGATAAATTAAATACTAATGAAGAAATTAACCATATCTTTTATGAAGGACAGATATATGATGCATATTCATTACTTATAGATATATTATCTAAGGCAAAGAAAGAAATAATTATAATAGATAATTATGCTGGTAAAAAATTATTTGATATCATTAAAAATATTAATGTTAAAGTAAAAATATATACAGAAAATATAGATAATATTTCTAAAGAGAAATATGAAAAACAATATAATAATCTAGAAATAATAAATACTAATATATTTCATGATAGGTTTATTATAATAGATAATAAAGTGTTATATCATTCTGGTACGTCATTTAAAGATTTGGGTAAGAAGTGCTTTGCTATTACTAAAATGGAAGATAATAATATATTAAAAGAACTATTAAATAAACTAAGAAAATAAATGTTTAACATTGATATCAACAAGTATTTATATTATTATAAACAATAAGACAATGATAAAATAAAGAAAGGATGATAAAGTGAACAATATAGTAGTAAGTGATAATATAAAAATAGAAAATATGATATATGAAATTAGAGGTAAACAGGTTATGTTAGACTCTGATTTGGCAATGTTGTATGGTTGTAAGAATGGAACTAAATCACTTAATTTAGCGGTTAAAAGACATATAAATAGATTTCCAGAAAGATTTATGTTTCAATTAACAAAAGAAGAATATTCTTCTATTTATTCAAGGTTTCAATTTGAAACCTTGAATAAAAATAATCAAAAACAAGGTCTTAATATTAAATATTTACCTTATGTATTTACTGAACAAGGAGTAGCAATGTTAAGTGCTATATTAAAAACTGATATTGCAGAAGAAATAAGTATAAAAATTATGGATGCCTTTATAGTAATGAAAAAGATAATAAATACTTCATTAATAGAACAAAAATATTTTAATGAATTAACTATAAAAAATACAGAAGATATAAAATTATTACAAGAATCTTTTGATAAGTTAAATACAAAAGAAAGTAATAATCATATTTTTTATGAAGGACAGATATATGATGCATATTCACTGCTTATAGATATATTATCTAAAGCAAAGAAAGAAATAATTGTAATAGATAATTATGCTGGTAAAAAATTATTTGATATTATTAGGAATATTAATGTTAAAGTAAAAATATATACAGAAAATATAGATAATATTTCTAAAGAGAAATATGAAAAACAATATAATAATCTAGAAATAATAAATACTAATATATTTCATGATAG
>OJMG01000041.1_pt1 | contig 122018 bp, 138 predicted proteins | sample 1597141 | NCBI WGS metagenome assembly OJMG01 (sample SAMEA2452119, study PRJEB22498) | human gut metagenome | biome: human feces; feature: human gut; material: feces | place: Australia | collected 2012 | reverse complement strand
AGAATGGTGATAATACAATAAAGATGTGGTATAATGAAGCAGATGCAAATGGTAACTATGATATAACTATAGGTAGTAATAATATTATATATGCTAATCCATCAGGATCTAATTTATTTTCTAATCTAACTAATGTTACATCAATTGATTTATCTAATTTAGATACATCAGGAATAGCTGGAATGAATGGTATGTTTGAAAATGATAAAGTGCTTACTAATATAGTTTTTGGTGATAATTTTAATACATCTAATGCTACCAATATGACTGCAATGTTTAGAGGATGTAATAATTTAACAGAATTAGATTTATCAAATTTTGATACTTCAAATACAACATCTTTCCAGCATATGTTTGATAATTGCTCTAATTTAACAACTTTAAATTTATCAAGCTTTGATACATCAAATGTAACTCATATGAATTATATGTTTTATAAATGTAGTAAATTAACTAATTTGGATTTATCAAGTTTTAACACTTCGAATGTAATTGAGATGGGTACTATGTTTGGTGATTGTACTTCATTAAAAACATTAAATCTTAGTAATTTTGATACTTCAAGTGTAATATCATTTAGAGAAACATTTTATAATTGTTCAAGTTTGGAAAGTTTAAATTTAAGCAATTTTAATACTTCTAGTGCTACTAATATGAGTAAAATGTTTGCGGGGTGTAAAAACATTAAAGGCTTGAATCTAAGTAGTTTTAATACATCTAAAGTAACAAATTTGGAGTATATGTTTCACGGCTGTAGGAGTTTAATAAGTTTAAATTTATCAGGTTTTGATACGTCAAATGTAACTAATATGAGGGGGACTTTTATGTATTATGGCGGTGAGAGTCTTGATTTAAGTTCATTTAATACATCAAAAGTAACTACTACTGAAGCAATGTTTTCTTCTAGTAAAATTAGAAATATTGATTTGAGTAATGCTGATTTTTCTAGTTTGACTAATTATAATGGTATGTTTTATTCTATTAATGTTAAGATGAAAGATACTACTAGTAATAGGGCTCTTATGGATAACTTTCCAAAATGTAATGCAACATTTATTAAATAATATAAAAAAATAGGTTTTGATAACCTATTTTTTATATACATTCTACATATGTATCGTCTAGACATCTTAGTATGCAGCAGCAACCTAGATTTATTGTGAAGAAAGAATTGGTTGCTTCGTAAGGAAATACACTTGATACATCGGTATTTGGTGCTAGTACTCTACATGTAGCACAGCATCCGTCTAATTTTTCTAATCTAAATACTGTAGATGTAGTTGATACTGCTGGATCTTTACTTATTGGCATTGCTAATGGTGTTCCACCATTACCACAAGTATATAGAACGATTGGTCTAGTATTATAACACAAGCTACTATTTTGTCCTAAAAAGCCTCTATCACATGTTTCTAAACAGCAGTCGTTTTGACATACGCTTTGTTGTAATATTAAAATAACTTTTAGGATATCTGCGATGCAATTCTCACAAGTGTTATTTTCATTGTTACACATATAATCCACCCCTTTTTTATATTCAATATAACTTATGTTAATTAATTATAAAAATGCACTACTAATACCTAGTATTTTATAATATTTTTATCTATTTGTCATATATAGTATTATGAGACTGGTTAGAATTTTGGATAATTATATTAATGATAAGAAGTTTAGTATGATATATACTAATGGTGGTATTGATATTGTTAATTATAGTGAAATACTTGATTTTTCTTCTAGTAAGATATCTATTAGATATAATAAATGTATTTATTCTATATATGGGGATGATTTGGTTATATCTAAGATGATGGATGATGAGATATTTATATGTGGTAGTATTGGTAAGATTATTTTTGAATAGAAATGGGCTGATATTATGAAGAAGAAGTTATTATATATTTTTTCTAGTAATGTTAAGATTAGGGTTAGTGGTAGGAATATTAATTTGTTTATTAAGAGGCTTATTAAAAATAATATTAATGTTATTAAGGTAATACCTGTTAGTTATAAAGAGGTATTACTTATAGTGGATTATAATGATATAGAGAAGATTAATAAGATTAAGAGTATATATAAAGTTGAAATTGTTAGGTATTATGGAAAACTTAGGTTACTTAAGTTTATTAAGAAGAATATTTTTATTATTTCTTTTTTAATTATTGGTATTATTATGATATATGTACTATCTAATATTATATTTAGTATTGATATTATTCATTCGAATAGTAATATTATATCTTTAGTAGATGGGGAACTTAAGAGTCATGGTATAAAGAAATATGGTTTTGTTAAAAGTTATAAGGAAATTGAAAATATTAAAAAAGAAATATTAGAGGATAATAGGGATAGTTTGGAATGGCTTGAGATTATTAGAAGTGGTACTAAGTATATTGTTAGAGTTGAAGAGAGAATTATTAATAGTGATATTAATAGTGATAATAATTATAGTATAGTGGCTAAGAAGAATGCTGTTATTAAAAGTATTATTGCTTATAATGGAGAGAAAGTAAAAGAAGTTAATTCTTATGTTAAGAAAGGGGAAGAGATTATTTCTTCTTATGTTACTATGCCTAATAATGAGAAGGTTTTTAGTGGGGCTAATGGTAAGGTAATAGGAGAAGTTTGGTATGATGTTAGTATTGATTATCCTTATTTTTATAATGAGGTATTATATACTGGTAAAAAGAGAAAGGTTATTTCTTTTAATATATTGAATAAGAGTTATTCTTTATTTAGTTTTAAGAAATATAAGAGTTTTGATATTAATAGAAAATATATATTTAAAAATAGTATTATTCCTATTAGTTTTAGTATTGATTATGAATATGAAACTAGAGTTATTAATGATATTTATACTTATGATACCGCTAAAGAGAAGGCTATTATGGTTGCTAAGAATAAGCTTATGGATAAATATAAGGATATTATTGATATAGATAAGGTTATTATTATTAATGAAAGTGAGGATTCTTCTAAAATTTGTTTAAATTTATTTGTTGCTTGTAATGAGGATATTACAGAATATAAGGAAGTTATAGAAGAAGATAAAAATAAAAGTGTAAAGAGTGAGTAAAATGTCAAACTATGCTTGAAAAAGAATAATATTTCTGATATACTTTAATCATAGGATAGAAGTTAGATCCGATTAAAAGAAAAAAGGAGAGAGAAAAAATGAAAAAGAGATTGTTATTTTTGATGGCTGCTATAGCATTATTTGTTCCAAGTGTTATGGCTGCTGAAGCTCCTACTTATGATGAGGAGAATAAAGCACTTTTTGCTAATGGTACACCTGTTACTGTTGAAGCTAGAACAGATGGCGTTGCTGGTGCTTTAGTAAAATGGAATGGTGGTGAAAAATTATTACCTGCTGATAATTCAGTATTTGGTGGAAGCCATGATAGTGCTGCTAAGATTGATAGTACTAGTGTTACTGTAAATGGTGGTACTTTACACAATGTATTTGGTGGTGGCCTTCATAAAAGCTATGTTGGTACTGCTGTTGTTACAATAAATGGTGGTAAATTTACTGGTAAGGTTTATGGTGGTGGCGCAAGTTCATATGCTGGATCTACATGTCATCAACCATGGCATGAAGGTAATAAGGAAAATGCTACTACTGTAGTAGATGAGGCTATTGTTACAATAAATGGTGGAACTTTAACTGATGTATTCGGTGGTGGTGACGGAATTAGTTATACTAAAAAAGCTACATTGATCGTTAGTAAGTCTTTTACAGGTAATATTGCATATGCTACTGCTGGAGGTTCTAATGGTTATGCTGATGAAGCATATGTTGAGCTTTATGGTGGTAATGTAAGAGTATTACAAGCTGTAAATAGAGGATTTATAAATAATTCTGATATGTTAGTAGATGGGGCTAATGTAGAAAATGCTTATGTATCTTCAGAAGGAGATAATCAAAAATTAGGCGTTACTGAAAGTGCTTCACTTACTATTAAAAGTGGTAAAGTAAAAAATGTTGCACCTGGACAAAGTGGAAATCCTGGAGAAAAAGCTACTACTATATCTTCACTTCTTTATAAAGAAGGGACAGTAGAAAATATGTCAAATGATTTCGACGGTGATATGGTTAGTGAAGCAGTAATCTTAACATTTAATGCTAATGGTGAAACTGAAACAGTTGCTGTTCCTAAAGGTGGAAGCTTTACTGCAGATGAAGTGGCAGAACTTACTTCTGAACTTGAAAATGCTTTAGTTGGAAGTGGTTATAAATTTGTTGGCTTCTTTAAAGATGACAAATTTACTACAGCATTTGATTTAACTAAACCAATGAATGAAGATACAACTGTATTTATGAAATTGGAAGAAGTTAAAAACAATACTGAAGTTAAAAATAATGATGGTAAAAAGGCAGAAGATAATCCTAAAACTTCAGATATTAATTTAGCTTTAATACTTGGTATGATTGCACTTGGTGGTGCTGGAGCATTTGTTTCTTATAAAAAGAAAAACTCTAAAGCTAATAATTAATAATTAAATCAAAAGAAGTCGTATGACTTCTTTTTTGTATGATTAACTAGTTAAAGACTTTGGCTTTAACTAGCAATGAGAGACCTTAGACTCGAATTGAAATTAAGAGATAAATAACTATTGTAAATATTTTAAAAATTTAGTACAATTATATTATGGTGATGATATGAATAAAGACTATGACACTAATAATGATAATTATATTCCTAAGCATGCAAATGATGATAATAATCAATATAATAATTGGAATAATAATATAAATAATAATTATAACAATATAAATAATAATTATAACAATATGAATAATAATTATAACAATATGAATAATAATAATAATTATAATGATTTTTGGGGTAATGATAAGGTATATAATAATATTGTTAATAATTATAATAAGATTAATGATAATATGCATAATGATTCTAATAGTGATATTAATAGTAATGATATAAATAGTAATAAAATTAAACGTATTAAAAGAAAAAGAAAGAATAGTAAGGTTATATGGACTGTTATTATGTTTATATTTATATTTATTGCTTTGGCTTGTGTAGTTAAACTTATATTTTGGAATAGGGATAATAAAAAGACTTCTTCTTTGATTGATAATATTTCTTCTGATACGATGATTAAAGAGGTTGATGATAGTGATAGTGAATTGGTATCAAAAGATGAAGATAAGAATAGTGATTATTGGTATTATATTACTTTTCCTTTAATTGATGTTGATATTAGTAAGCTTAAGAGTAAGAATAGTGATACTGTTGGTTGGATTAATGTTAATAATACAAATATTAATTATCCTTTTGTTCATTATAAAGATAATGATTTCTATTTAAATCATTCTTATGATAAGTCTTATAATGAGGCTGGATGGGTATTTATGGATTATCGTAATAATATTAATTTAGATAATAAGAATACTATTTTATATGCTCATAGTAGGTTAGATAAGACGATGTTTGGTTCTCTTAGTAAGACACTTCATTCTTCTTGGTTTACTAATCGTGATAATCATATTATTAGATTATCTATGGAAAAGGAGAATACGATGTGGCAAATATTTTCGGTATATAAAATACCTGAAGAAAGTTATTATATTACTACTAAATTTAATAGTGATACTGATTATACTAAGTTTTTAGATACTATTAAGAATAGAAGTATATATGATTTTAAGACTAAGGTTACCACTGAAGATAAGATTCTTACTCTTAGTACTTGTTATTCTGATATGGAAAGGACTGTTGTTCATGCTAAACTTATTAAGAAGAGTAAAAACTAAAAAAATATAAAGAATATATTTAAAATATTCTTTTTTTATGGTATAATTTTCTTCGAGGTGTGTATTATGAAGGCAAATAGAACAATAACAAGAGAGAAAGCAATGACTGTATTGTATCAAATCTTTTTATATAATAAAAATAATATTAGTTATGAAGTTGATGATGTTATTAATGAAATACTAGAGTCTATGGAAATAGAGGATAGAAAAAAAATTGATATTAATTTTTTAAATGATTTAGTTAATGGAGTAATTAATAATATGGATAATATTGATGAATATATTTCTAAATATTTATCTAATTGGACTATTGATAGACTTGGTCTTACTGATCAAGCTATTATTAGAATATCTGTATATGAACTTATATATACTGATACTCCTAATCTAGTATGTATTAATGAAGCAATTGAACTTGCTAAGAGATATTCTGATGAAAAGGTAGCTAAAATGATTAATGGTGTATTAGATAAGATCTATCATGAAATAGAGGATAATTGTGAATAATAGTTATAATATTATTAAATTTGATTCTAACTATGATGATTTAGTTAATAGTGGTGTGATATCACCACTTAATAGATATAAGTATTCTTTTTATATTAATAGTGATAAATTATTTTTTAAAGAGGATACTGATAGAATGTATTATGAACTTATTGGGACTGCTATAGGGGATTTTTTAAATATTTTACATACTAGTTATAAGTTAACTATGATTGAGACTAGTGATACTAATATTAAGGGAGTAACTTCTAAGGACTATAGAGAAGTTGGCTATAAACTTATTAAGTTTAATAATATTTTATTTGGAAAAGAAATGACTTTAGATAATATTAGTGAAAGACTTAATATTTATTTTAATGATTATAGGAATAAAGATATTATTGTAAATGATATTTATAATGATGTTATTACTTATTATATGTTAGATTTATTACTTGGTAATATTGATAATGGTAAATATAATTATGAGTTTATGGTTAGTGATACTAATGCTAAAATGTCTCCATATTCTGATTTTGGAATGATATTTAATTTTAGTAGTACTAAGTTAAGAGTTAATGAATATTGTAATTCATCTATATATGATAATTTAAATGTATTACTTAGTATGAATAAGGAATATTTAACTAGATTTTCTTCTATGTATGAAAAACTTACACCAAATAAACTTGAAGAGATTATTAATGATGTAGAAAAGAATAATAAAGTTGATTTTGGAAGTAATTTTAAGAATATAATTTTTCTTTCTTATTGTAGACATTATGTTATGTTAGGTAATATTATTAATACTATTAAAAAGAATAGTTATTTGACTAAGAAATGAGGGGTATGCCTATGAATAATAACTATATTACTGTTACTGAGGTTAATAAATATATTAAAGAGATAGTTAACGAGGACTTACTTCTTAAGAAAGTATATTTAAAAGGGGAAATATCTAATTTTAAAGCTCATTCTAGAGGTCATTATTATTTTACTTTAAAGGATGAGAATTCTAGAATAGCTGCAGTTATGTTTTCTTTTAATAATCGTAATTTGAAGTTTGTACCATATGATGGTATGAAAGTTCTTGTTAGTGGTAAGATTGATGTATATGAGGCTTCAGGTAGTTATCAGATATATGTTGAAGAGATGGCTCCTGATGGTATTGGAGCTTTGTATGTGGCTTTTGAACAACTTAAAGAGAAGTTATCTAAAGAGGGATTATTTGATAAGGATAAGAAGAAAAAGATTAGAAGGGTACCTAATGTTGTTGGAATTGTTACTTCTCCTACTGGGGCTGCTATTAGGGATATTCTTACTACTATTAAAAGAAGATATCCTGTATGTAAGACTATTTTATTTCCGGCTTTAGTACAGGGAGATAATGCTGCTTTAGATATTGCTAAGAAAATTAAACTGGCTAATGAGGTAAAAGATATATATGGTATTGATACTTTGATTGTTGGTCGTGGTGGCGGTTCACTTGAGGATTTATGGCCTTTTAATGAAGAAATTGTAGCAAGAGCTATATATGATAGTAAGCTTCCTGTTATATCTGCTGTTGGGCATGAGGTCGATATTACTATTTCGGATTATGTAGCTGATCTTAGGGCTCCTACACCTACAGCAGCTGCTGAACTTGCTGTACCGGATATTAATACTATAATTACATATTTGGATACTGCTAGAAGTAGGGGATATACAGCACTTACTAATATTGTTAATATTAATTATAAAAAATTAGATGCAATAAAAAATAGTTATATTCTTAGTAAACCTATGAGTATGTATGAGATTAAGGAACAGAAGTTAGATATACTTATTGATAGTTTAAATAAAGCTATGAATAAGAAATTAGAGAATACTAAGGTTAAGTTATATACATTAGAGAATAGTTATATTCTTAATAATCCTAATATGTTATATAAATATAGTACTCAGAAATTAGAACATATTATATCTAAATTAGAAGTTCTTAATCCACTTAATACTTTAAGTAGAGGATATGCTATTATTAAAAAAGATGGTAAGGTATTACCTAGTGTTAAAAATATGAAAAAGGATGATGTAGTAACTATAACATTAAATGATGGTGAAGTTACTAGTAAAATAATTAAGGTAGGTGAAAAAAATGGCTAAAGAAAAGGAAATGACTTTTGAAGAAAAAATAAAGTTACTTGAAGAAATAGTTAAAGAACTTGAGGGTGGTGAGGTACCACTAGATGAAGCAATAGAAAAATATACTTCTGCGATGAAACTAGCTAAAGAATGTTCAGATAAATTAAATGAAGTTAGTGAAAAAGTTAATAAAATAATGCTTGAAAATGGTAAATTAGAAGACTTTACTGTGAGTGAGTAGTAATTAATGAAAAGTAAATAATTTGTTTACTTTTCTTTTTCTTTATGAGATAATTAATATGGTGGTATAAAGATGGAATATATAGTATTAATACCTAATTCTATTAAGAAAAATATTATTAAAGAAGTTAGAAATAAGTATTATAATTATAATATTAAGTTTTTATCTTTAGAAGAGTTTATAGAAAAATATACTTTTTCTTATAATAATAAAACAATATATTATTTAATGCGTGAATATAATCTTAATTTAAGTAGTGCTATGGTATATATTAAGAATTTATATTATATTGATATGAATATTCATAATAAAAAGATGGATACTCTTATTAATATGAAAAAGTTTTTAGATGATAATAATTTACTTATATATGATAAATATTTTAAAGAGTATGTTAAGAATAAAGAAATATATATATATGGATATGATTATCTTAATAAATATTATCTTAAAGTATTAGAAGGGCTTAATTATAAAGTTATTGATTATGTATATAATGATTATGAAGTTAAGAATATTTATGAATTTAATTATATTGATGAAGAAGTTATATTTGTTATTGATAAGATATTAGAATTAATTAGAAATAATATAAAACCAGAGAATATTAAACTTATTATATCTAAAGAGTATGAAGAGGTTATAGATAGATTATTTAAAATATATAATATTCCTATTAATGTAAAAAAAAGAAGTATTTATAGTGCTAGAAGCGTTAAAGACTTTTTGAATAATTTAGATGATATTAATAAGGGTTTAGATGATATTAATGATGATGAAATTAGGAATAAGGTTATTTCAGTTCTTAATAATTATGCTTTTATAGATAATAAAAAAGAGGCCCTAGAACTTATTATTAATGATTTAAAGAATACTTATTTTGAAGATGGTAATACTTCTGTTAAAATAGTTAGATTAGATGATTATTTTACAGATGATGATTATGTTTTCTTACTTGGATTTAATAAAGAGAATATACCTATATTATATAAAGATGATGAGTATTTTAGTGATAAAGAAAAAGAAAAAATGGGATATGATAGTAGTAATACTCTTAATATTAATAAGAAAATAGAAGTTATTAAGAAAATTAAGAATATTAAAAATATTATAATTAGTTATAAATTATATGATGCTAATAATATTTATACTAGGAGTGACTTATTTAGTGATGTTAATGTTATTAGTGATTATAAGCATTTATATACTAATAGTGATATGATGAATAAAATCTTTTTAGCAGGTATGTTAGATGATTTGGTTAAGTATGATGTTATGAATGATGATATTAATTTACTTATAAGTAATTATCATATTCCTTATATGGAATATGATAATAGTTATCATACTATTGATAAGGATAAATTATATAAATATTTGAATAATAAGCTACTATTATCTTATACTTCACTTAATAATTATTATAAATGTAAGTTTAAATATTATCTTAATCATGTTCTTAAGATTAATATTATTCGTGATGATTTTGCTATTTTAGTAGGAGAGGTATGTCATTATATTTTATCTTGTATGGATAATGATGATTTTGATATTGATACTTTATTTGATAATTATTTGAAAACTAAAAGAGAATTTTCTAAAAGAGAGATGTTCTTTCTTAATAATATTAAAGAAGAAATTGTATTTATAGTGGCTACTATTAGAAAACAAATGACTTATACTACTTTTGATAAAAGTATGAAAGAAAAAGAAGTATATGTAAATAAGGATAGGAATATTAAAGTTACTTTTAAAGGGGTTATAGATAAAGTTTTATATAAAGAAGAAGATGATATTACTTATTTAGTTGTTATTGATTATAAGACTGGTACCGCTGGAATTGATATTAAGAATATGGAGTATGGTCTTGGTATGCAACTTCCAATATATTTATATTTATCTAGTAAGATTGGTCTTAAAGATGTTAAAGTAGTTGGTTTTTATTTACAAAAATTACTTAATACTAGTTTAGATAATAGTAAAGATTATTTAGAAGAGAAAGAAAGTAAGTTAAAATTAGATGGTTATTCTATAAATAATGAAAATATATTATCTAAATTTGATACTACTTATCATGATTCTAAACTTATTAAATCTATGAAAACCACTAATAATGGCTTCTATAAATATAGTAAGGTATTAACAGGTGAGGAAATGGATGAAATGGCAATACTAGCGGATAATATGATTGATAAGGCTATTGATGGTATATTAGATTGTGATTTTGATATTAATCCTAAGGTAATAAATGGTAGTAATGAAAGTTGTAAGTTATGTGAATATAGAGATATCTGCTACCAAAGAGAAAAAGATATTGTTTATATCAATAAGGAGGTTAAAGATGATGGAGAAGTATAGTAGCGATTATAGTTATTATGGTAATGTATATAGAAAGAGTGCTGATGGTAGTGATATTCTAGTAGAAGAAAATGCTATGCTAGAGTATTATGATGAGACTTTTAAATTTGCTTTTCTTTCTGATGCTATGGCTTATATTTTTTCACTTGCTTATGATAAAGAAGAGGATAATAAAGTAGCAGAAAATATTTTGAATAGTAAAATGTTTTCTTGTGATAGAAATACTACTAATAATGGAGAAATTTATGTTGCTCCTGAATCAATTAGGGTTAATATGAAATATCCTGAATTAAAAGTACTTATTGATAATCTTAATAATCCAAAAAAACGTAAAGGTAAGAAGTGATATTATGGCATGGACTAATGAGCAAAAGGAAGCTATTTATACTGAAGGAACTAATATTATAGTTTCTGCTGGAGCAGGAAGTGGTAAAACAGCTGTTCTAACTGAAAGAGTATTAGAAAAAGTAAAAAAGGGAATATCAGTAGATAATCTTCTTATTTTAACTTTTACTAAAATGGCCGCTAAAGAGATGAAGGAAAGAATAGGAGATAAGTTAAAAAAAGAAGGACTTACTAGTGAACTTGCTAAACTAGATACAGCGGATATTACAACATTTGATGCATATGCTTTATCAGTTGTAAAGAAATATCATTATTATTTAAATGTAAGCAAAGATATTAATATTATTGATGGATCAGTTATTACTTTATATAAAAGAAAGATACTTAAAGATATATTTGAAGAGTTATACGAAGAAAATAATCATGAATTTATTGATTTTATACAGGAATATTGTATTAAAGATGATAAAGATATATTTGAATTTATACTTAATATTAATAGTAAACTTGATTTAAAAACTAATAAGAGAGAATATTTAGATAATTATATTAATACAGTATATGATGAAGTAAAGATTGATAATGATATTGATAATTATATTAAAGTAATACTTAAACTTATTTCTAATATTAATGATTATCTAGAATATATAGATGATGATGATTATTTAGCAAAATTATATGATGTTATATCTCCTTTATTAAGTGCTAAAAGCTATGATGATATTAAAAGTAATATTTCTATTAAACTACCTATTCTTAGAGGTGCTAGTGATATTACTCGTGAATATAGAGATAAAATTAAGAGTACTATAGATGAGATTAAAAAACTTACTACTTATGATAGTTATGATGATATTAAGAGGGGTATACTTAGTACTAAAGGAAATGCAAAAGTTATTATTGATATTATTAAGAAATTAGATGATATAACATATAATTATAAGGTTAAATATAATTCTTATGAATATTCAGATATTTCTGCTTTGGCTATTAAACTAGTAAGAGATAATAAGGAAATTAGAGAAGAAATTAAAAATAATTTAAATGAGATATTAATTGATGAATATCAAGATACTAATGATGTTCAAGAAGAGTTTATATCATATATATCTAATAATAATGTTTATATGGTTGGAGATATTAAGCAATCTATATATAGATTTAGGAATGCTAATCCATATATTTTTAAGAATAAGTATGATTCTTATAGTAATAATATTGGTGGCATAAAAATAGATTTAAATAAGAATTTTAGAAGTAGAGAAGAAGTTATTAATAATATTAATTTATTGTTTGATAGAATTATGGATAATGATATTGGTGGTGCTGATTATTCGCTATCACATAGAATGATATATGGTAATCTTATGTATAAGGGTGATGGTGATAACAAAGAAGATAATAACTTCTCAGTATATAATTATCTTAATGATACTACTTTTAAAAATAATGAAGTAGAGGCATTTATTATTGCTGATGATATTAAAAATAAAATTAATAGTGGTTATAGAGCTTTTGGTAAGGATACTAATGGTGTTAGAAAGATTAAGTATAGTGATTTTGCTATTTTACTTGATAGTAGTAAATCATTTGATTTATATAAAAAGATATTGGAATATAATGGTATTCCTACTTCTATTGTAAAATCTGTTAATTTAACTGATGGAGAGGTAGTACTGGTTATTAAAAATATTATTAGTTTTATTATTAAGATTAATGATAATAAAATAGATAATGAATTTAAAAAGTTATTTATATCTATTGGTAGAAGTTTTTTATTTAATACTGATGATAATGTTTTATTTGATTATTTTTTGAATAATAATTTTAAAGATAGTGATATATATAAAATTAGTTATAATATTACTAAGAGGTTAGATACTATCAGTTTAGAAGAGATTATTGATCTTATTGTAGATAATTTTGATTTTTATAATAAGTTATTTCTACTAGGGGACTATAATGCTAATATTTTGAGAATACAGAAATTAAAAGAGATTACTAATAGTTTAATTAATCTTGATTATGATATTTATGATTATCAAAAATATTTAGATGATATTATTAGTAATAATTTAAAACTAGAATATAGTGTTAATGATAATAGCACTGATACTGTTAAAATTATGACTATTCATGCCTCCAAGGGACTTGAATTTGGAGTCTGCTACTACGGGGAATTATATAATAGATTTAATAATAGTGATGCTATAAGTAAGTATTCATATGATAATAAATATGGTATTATTCTTCCTTATAAAGATAAATTCTTATATAATACTATTTATCATAATCTTAGTTATAGGGATTATGTAATGGAAAATATTAGTGAAAGAATAAGACTTTTCTATGTAGCATTAACAAGAGCTAAAGAGAAGATGATATTTATTTTACCTAGTAATACTAAAGAGGATAATAAAAGTATTGGTAATATTATTGATAATAGTATTAGAGGTAAATATAATAGTTTTGCTAGTATTATGTATTCTTTAGAGAGTATTACTAAAGATTATTATAAGAATATTGATATTAATGATATTAATTTATCTAAAGATTATAATATGATTTCTAATAATAATTATAAAGAACATTTAAAATTAATAAATGATAAAATAGAAGTTAATACTACTTGTATTCCAAGTAGTATTAAAGAGAATAAAACTTTTTCAAAAAAGGATATTCATATTGTTACTAAAGAAGAAGAGGATAAACTTCTTTATGGTAGATTAATACATGAATTATTTGAATGTACTGACTTTAATAATTTAGATAATTTATCAGATAATAATAAAAAGATTATTGAGAGATTCTTAGAGAAAGTTGATATATCTCATGCAAATATATATAAAGAATATGAATTTATCTATGACGAGGATAATACAACATATCATGGTATTATCGACTTGATGTTAGAGTATCAAGATAATATTAAAATAATTGATTATAAACTTAAGAATATAAATGATGATGCTTATATTAAACAGCTTACTGGTTATAAAGATTATATTGAAAAATTATTTAATAAAAAAACTAGTATTTATTTATATTCTATAACTTTAAATACTTTAGAAGAGATTAAGTAAAAAAATTCTTTCTATATGATATAACTCGTGTTATAATTATATAGAAAGTTATGCCGAATTAGTTTAGTGGTAGAACAAGGCCCTCGTAATGCCTAGAGGTAAGTTCGATTCTTACATTCGGCACCATATTAATGTTAAACTCGAATATTTCGAGTAGTAATAAATGCTAACTAGAAGTACTATCTAGTTTTTTTTGTTATTATGATACAAATAGAAGTTTTATTGACATAATCCATTAGCATGTGTAGAAGGATTTGTTCTTTTAAATTCTAAAAATATTTATAATAAAATGTAAATATTTAATAAAAGTATGTTATAATAAATGATTAAGAAAGTGAGGATACAACAAATATGGTTGATATAGAAAAATTAGATTATGTTTTATATAAATCTATTTATGTAAAACCAAGAGTTGGAGACTATAATGAAATATGGTCTAGAATAAAAAATAATTCAGAAGTTTTAAGGGAAGCAGTACAAGTTAAAAGAGATAAGTTTGATGAACATGATATAGTTAAAGGCTTAACTATATGTGATTCAATGTTAATAGATTATAACTCTGTAGATAAAGCTGCATATAATAACTTAATTAATTCCATTTATACTAATACGGATATTGCAAGAATAGTTATGGATGGTGCTTCAAATGGTGGTTGTTCGTTTTTATTAATGAGTTTATGGAATCACAATTTGAAATTAACAGAAGAACAAAAAGCTTTTGCTGTAAATGAAGCAATGAATAAAATTGGTACTACTCGTTGGCAACAAGGCATAGAAGAATTATCAAAAAAATTAGATGATATGGGTATAACTGATGATAATACTACTTTTATTGATATTGACGGTTGTATAAATCCAATCGGCCAAAAAACAGGTTCACAATATATGAACCATATATTTTCTACATTAAGTACAACACAAGCACATGGAATAGGAGAATTCGATATTAGATATCATATTATAAGAAATCCAAATTGGTCTTTGAATGAGAAGCGAAAATTGATTGTGGATTTTTGGTGTGATAATGAAACATATGATGAGTATTTAGAACAATGGGAGTGGGGAGTCATTAATGATTTCACAAACTTTAAAGATAACCATATATTCCAACTTGAAAAAAAAGATTTATATGAATACTCTTATGAGATGCTATTAAAATTTTATGGTAATAAAGAGATAACTGATAGAATATGGGATGAAATTCAGTTCTGTAAACAAATGCATAAGTTGAGACCACAACAGTTGGAATTAGAATTTACACCTAAAAAGAAAGTCTTGGTATAAACTGACATTAAAAATTAATTATCTTAAATAAGGAGAAAATATATTTATGAAGGTAAAAACAACAAATGCATTAATGAAATATTTAAGAGAAGAACATAACATTTCTATTGATGGAACAAAAGATAAAAAGAATTTAAGAAATATTGGATATTATCATGGTTACAAAGGTTATAGATATATTAAAAATCCTAAAAATAGAATAATATTAACCAGTTTTGACGAAATAGTATCTATAGTTGATTTTGATATGAAATTAAAAAGTTTATTATATTCACAAATAATGCAAATAGAAACTATTTCTAAGAATTGCGCTTTACAAACTTTAGTTGAAGAATATAAAACTGATAACTTTAATGATGTTTATGAATATGGTATGACTGATTATAGAAATTATAAAAATGATAGTGAATATAAAGAAAAAATGAAACATAGAATTAAAGTTCAAAATAATATATATTCTTCATTATCAAAACACTACAGTAATGGGAATAAAATGGTTAATCACTTTTATTCAAAAGATCGTTATGTGCCATTGTGGGGAATCTTTGAAATAATAACTTTAGGTGTATTTGCTGATTTAATAAAAAGTTTAGAATTAAGTGTAAGATTAAAAATAGCTAGACAAATGAATATTAACAAAGCATATGATACGAATGCATTATTTCCAGAAAGAATCATGTATTTAATAAAGGCATTAAGGAATTCTATTGCTCACAATGATGTAATATTTGATGTTAGATTCAAAGATACTAATGTAGCAAGCTCATTATGTAAATTCATAGAAAATGAAATCAATTGTCAAAATATAGATTTTAATACTATTACAGATTATATTATTCTTATTTCATTTTTATTAAAAAGTTATGGACTTCCAAAAACTGAAATTAACAGATTTATAAATGATTTTGAAAAATTGACTGAAGAATTTAGGAACAAAATTTCTATTAATATTTATAATCAAGTTATTTATACAAATAATAAGCTAAAGTTAACTGCTTTACGAAATTATATAAAAAAATAATAAATATATTGCATAATTTTACTAATTATGATATATTATAAGTGTGAATGGCGGTGAATGTCTTCGGACTACACCTGAGCAAGTTGGATGCGTCTAACTTGCTTTTTTGTTATGAGGCAAGTATGGTTTTAATGAAGAAAGTAAAAATATTGGAGTTGAAAAGTAATCCGAAATGGTTACTTTTTCTTTTAAAATATGATATACTTATATCTAGTTAAAGACTTATGGCTTTAACTAGCAGTGAGAGACCTTAGGCTCGAACTGTAACTAAGGAGATAGATAATGAATAATATTAAAAAAGTTTTATTAATAGGAATTGTATTTTTTATATGTGGATGTTCTTTATTTACTAAAGAAGAAAAGAAAAAAATTACCACTAATAACGATAATGTTAAAATAGGGGATAAATATGTTGATGATAATCCTATTAAACTTGGTATATTTTTGGTAGATAATAATTATCATAATAAAAGTGTTATTGATGATGATTATTATACTGATTTTGTAAGTGGTAAGGATATTGCTTCATTCGAAGTTTTTTATACAGGAGATGAAGTTATTGATGGTACTAATTTTAAGAATACTTGGAATACTTATTATGATAAATATACTGATATTGATAACTATAAAATAGGGTATAATATTAAATTTATATTAAATGATGGTACTAGTTTGGATAATACTTTTTTAAAACCAGATATATTTTATTTTACTAAATATTTTTATGTTTATTTTTATGATGATATTCATCAAAAAGATGGAACTATGTATAGTCATTTAGAAGAAGTTAATGATAATACTTTAATGACCTCTATTAAAATATATGCTGTAGATGGTATAGATAATGTTCAAAATATTATTTTAACTGCTTTTACATATGATGATGAAGATGATTTTGATGATAATGGTAATTATAGAGGTAGTTCTAGTTATACTATTAATATTAAAAGAAAGTGAGTTATTTTTCACTTTCTTTTAGTTTATTTAGATATTCTTTACTTATTTGTATTAGAATGTCCTCTACTTCTTTTGGGTTATCAAGCCCTATATAATATTCTTTGTTATTTTCTTTTATTGTTTTTCTTAGGCAAATGTCTTCTGGATTATTAATATTAGCGAATAGGGTATATTTATTATTGTTTATTATTAATTCTTTTATAATAATATATTCTATATTGTCATCTAAAATTATTGTTTTCATTTTCTTCCTCTCGTATTTTTACTTGTATCTTTTACAATGTTATCTATAGTTCCATTTTCATAGGCCTCTAATAATTCTTTTTTTCCATATGTTTCTAATATTTGAATACTTGGATTACCATTACTATCTACTAAACCATTTATTTTACAATAATCTGCCCAATCTTTATATCTTTTAGTACCATCGGAATATGTTATAGAACTTATTAAATTATAGTCCTGCAATAGGTTAGCACCTGCTTTTTCTAATACTTTTTTATATGCATAAGTTTCAGCGATGCTTGGATCTGTTATACCGATATTTTGATATGCTTCATTTGAAATATAGTTATTCATCTTTATTGTACCGTTTTCTCTGATAGTAATTATACCTGCTGCTTCTAAATTTCTTTCGGCTTGTTTAATAACTATAGCAATAGCGGCATTTGATTTGCCTGTTTCTTTGATATCTTTTAAGGTGTATACAGCGGTTCCTAAAGAGATAGCTACAGCTAAAGTAAGCGGCACTATTTTACGATAGAAAAATGTACTTTGATATTTTATATTGTCTTTTGCTTTTGTTGTTTCTATTTTGTTGGTAGTAATACTTTTACTTGATACTTCTTCTAGTTTACTAGCTATATTTATTTGTTTTGTTCCTTCAAAAGAAAAATATTTTATTGGTATTTTTTCGCCATTGTTACTTATTATATATTCTTGCTTTTTGCTTGTATTTAAGTTATTTTCCATTATTTATATTTTTATCTCCTTTTTATAGAATTAAAATCTATTATTTTAGAATCGTTGTTATTATCTTGATTTTTTCCTCTGGGATTTTCATCTAGCTCAATATAGTTGCCATTTTCATCATATGTAAAATATATTGCATATTTTGGTGGGACTTTATTAATATTAATTATTTTATCTTCTATGTAATAATTGCCTTCATTGTCTTCAAAATATATATTATCGTTTTTATCTTTGAAGATATATTTTATTTTTGTTATGGTTTTGTTATAGTCTTGAAAATAATATTCATTGTTTTGTGTAATATATAACCATCCTTTTTTTGAATTGTCACTTGTTTTAAAATTTATGGTTTGCTTTATTATTATTGGATAGCCAAATGAATCTAATATTGGTTTTCCATCGGTACCAATAATATATTTTTTTTCTCTTTCGGTGGTTCGTTTATTTAGTTCTTGGAACCAGGCATCTTCTTTCTTTTTTTCTTCTAAATCACTCATTTTTAATCCTCCTAGGATAAATATATATTAAAAAAGAAAAAAAGTCAATTTACTAGACATTTTTTCTTTTTTTTATGTAAATATTATTATTTGTATTTTGATATGGTTTTGTTTGAATAGTTATTTTTTCTTTTGCTCTATATTCTTCAGTAAAATTTATTACTGGTTCTAAATAGTCTATATTTTTTTGCATTATTTTGGTTATTGGAATATTGTTATTTATATATAATAATAGTTTTTCATTTTGAATAGTCGTATATAAATAGTCAGAGGCTATAAGTTCTTTTAGGGTTATAAATAGTCTTTTTTTAGTATAGTCTATTAATAATTCTTGATATTCTTTATTTTTTATTTTTTCGTAAATTAGTTCATTTAGTATTTCTGGATCGAAAGCTTTTTGTTCTTTTATTTTTAATATTATTATGAACATTTCTGTTAGATCTTTTAATCTAAATGTAATTTTTTGCTCTTCATCATTTTTGATTGAATTTGATTTTATTCCAAATGTTTTAATTACTTCGGCTTTGCTTGGCATACATTTTTTACAGCAATGGCATGGCTCTATTTTGCTATCTAAATATCTAAAATATGTTATTTCCCACATTTTTCCAATTGATAATTCTTTTCCACATGAGTAACATATTGTTGGTTTATTTATTTCTATTTCTTTAATGCTTTTTATTCTATCATTCATTATCATATTATTCTTCCTTTCAAAATATTAGTGAACGTATTATATACTTTATTTTATTTTTTGTCAAATAAAGACTATTGTTAGTCAATAGTCTTTAGTGTTAATTTATTATTTATTAAATCTATAGTAATTGTACTATTATATTTTATTTGATCATTTATTATAGCATTAGCTATTAATGTTTCAATATTTCTTTGTACATATCTTTTTATTGGTCTTGCACCATACTTTTCATCATATGATGAATTAATTATATATTCTTTGGCTTTATCTGTTATTACTAGATGTAATCTTTTATCTTGTAATCTTTTTTCAGTATCAGTAATTATTTTATCTAAGATGTCATTTACTACTTCTTTAGTTAATGAATTAAATATAATTATTTCATCTATACGATTAATAAATTCTGGTTTAAATGTGCTTTTTAGTTCATTCATTACTAATTCATTAGCATTGTTATTTCCTTCAAGAATATATTCACTTCCTAGATTAGATGTCATGATAATTATGGTATTTTTGAAATCTACTGTTCTTCCTTGACCATCAGTTATTCTACCATCATCTAATATTTGAAGTAATACATTAAAGATATCACGATGGGCTTTTTCTATTTCATCAAATAGAATTATAGAGTAGGGGTTACGTCTTACTGCTTCAGTAAGTTGTCCTCCTTCGTCATAGCCAACATATCCTGGAGGAGCCCCTATTAACCTAGCTACTGAATGACTTTCCATATATTCGGACATATCTATTCTTATCATATGTCTTTCATCATCAAATAATTCATAGGCTAATGTCTTAGCGACTTCGGTTTTACCAACACCAGTAGGGCCTAAGAAGATAAATGAACCGATAGGTCTATTTGGATCTTTAATACCCGCTCTAGCACGAATTATTGCTTCGCTTACTAAATGTATTGCTTCATCTTGACCTTTAACTCTTTTTTTCATGTTTTCTTCTAGGTGAAGTAGTTTTTCTCTTTCACCTCCGACTAATTTTGATATTGGGATATTAGTCCATTTAGATATAATAGCTGCTACTGATTCTTCATCTACGGTATCAGATAATATATCAGATTTATTTATTTTTTCTAATTCTGCTAATTCTTTTTCTAGTCTTGGAATTGTACCATGTCTTAATTTGGCTGCAGTTTCTAAATCGTAGTTATTTTCTGCTTTTTCTAAAGCAAAGTTAGCAGAATCTATTTCTTCTTTCTTTTTACTAATTTTAGTATTAACTGTTTTTTCTTCTTCCCATCTAGTTTTTAAATCTTTTTCTTTTTCTTTAAGACTTAATAATTCTTTATCTATAGATTCAATTCTATTTTTAGAAATATCATCTTTTTCTTTCTTTAGAGCTTGTTTTTCTATTTCAAGAGTCATAATATTTCTTTCTAAATTATCAAGTTCAGTAGGTACTGATTCCATTTGTACTTTAATTGTAGCTGCTGCTTCATCTATTAAATCGATTGCTTTGTCTGGTAAAAATCTATCAGTTATATATCGATCGGATAGGGTAGCCGCTGCTACTAGGGCTTTATCTTTAATATTTACACCATGGAACACTTCAAATTTTGGTTTTAGACCTCTTAATATTGTAATGGTATCTAATACATTAGGTTCTTTTACTAATACTTTTTGAAATCTTCTTTCAAGAGCAGCATCTTTTTCAATATATTTTCTATATTCATTTAAAGTAGTAGCACCGATACAATGTATTTCACCTCTGGCAAGCATAGGCTTAAGCATATTACCAGCATCCATAGCTCCTTCAATGGCTCCTGCTCCGACTATCATATGTATTTCATCAATAAACATAATGATGTTACCATCTGATTCTTTTACTTCTTTAAGAACAGCTTTTAATCTTTCCTCAAATTCACCACGATATTTGGCTCCTGCTACTAGGGCTCCCATATCAAGTTCCCATATTGTTTTATCTTTTAAACTATTTGGAACATCTCCTTTGATTATTCTTGTTGCAAGTCCTTCAACTATAGCGGTTTTACCAACGCCTGGTTCACCAATTAATACAGGATTATTTTTTGTTTTTCTAGATAGTATTCTTGTAATACTTCTTATTTCATCATCACGACCAATTACTGGATCTATTTTTCCATCTTTGGCTGCTTGTGTTATATCACGACCATATTTTTCTAATGGTTTTTGTAAATTTTCTTCATATGGATTATTCATATTCATATCAATCATCCTCCTTTTTATATATATAATTATAACACAATATTAGCAATTGTCAATAGAGATTGCTAAAATAATATATATAAATATGATTAATTTATAATGTAAGTTTTAACTTTCTATAGTAATTATTTTTTATTTATGTTATACTTATAATTGAAAGGAGTGATAAAAAGTGGAAAAACAAAAAAATAAAGTATTGATCGTTTTAGTAATTGTTTTATTATTTGTAATATTGGGATTGGGAGGCTATATTGTTTGTGATAAGGTGTTGAATAAAAATCAAATTGAAAATAATAATTCTAACACCCAAAATTATAATGGGAATTCTGGTAATAAAAATAATTCAAACCTGGCATTAAAAATTGATAGCACTAAAGATTGGGTTTATAATGCCGATTATAATTTACCAACAAATAAAGATAGCTATTATGGTTTTAGTGATCATAGTAAATTGATTAAAGCTAGTGATTTAATTGTTCCTTATATAAATATTAATTCTTCTGATGCTAAAACAGCAAATCAAGAAATTTATAAATTATATGAGCAATTAATAAATAAGTTTAATGAAAATCTAAAAGAAGAAATTTGGTTTACTACTGTAGAATATTCTTCAAATATAAATAATGATATAATTTCTATAATGATTAAAACTACTTCTGCTGGTACATCTACACCATTATACGAATATTATACATACAATTTTGATGTTACTAATGGTAATATATTGTCATATCAAGATGCCTACAAATTAGTAAATATTAATGATTCTACTATTGAAAACGTAGTAGAGCAAAAAATAAAGAATGAATTAAAAGATTATCCACAATCTTCTTATGAAGAAGCCTTAAATGGCAGTATTGATAATTATAAAAAATCTGTTAATGATAAGTCAATAAAATATTATTTTGATTCTACTGGAAAACTTAACGTTATTGTTACTTTATATCCTATTGCTAGCGGGGATTCTAAAAAGATTATAGTTTTAGGATAAATTATGAGTTTATTAATTCATAGGTTAATTAGTATTATAATTAATTGTGATAAAATCACTATTATTTGTTAGATGTAATATTAAAAGTAGGGGGTGATACATCCTCTACTTTTAATATGTAAATGATAATATAATTATTATCATTTAAAGATATAAAGAATATGCTATTTATTATATATTAAAACAAAATAAATGTTTTATTTGTAGACTTTAGGCTACAAATGACCTAGAAAGACTATAGGCTTTCTAGGATAAAAATGATAAATATATATTATATATAATAATGAAGGGGAGTTAATAAAATGAAATTTATATAAGAATAAAGAAAAATATTAAAAAAGTGATAAAAAAGCCTTGATTTTCATAGATTTATTTAGTATAATTGTATCTGTGTGACTGGCTTAGATGTGCGAAGTTGCTGATACACCCGGTTAAGTTGTCAATAAATTCAAAGGGTTTATCAGGTAATTCGTTCGGAGCTATGTCTATACTAAGATATAGGCGAAGGGAGGACAACTTATGGCAAAGGAGACTGTGAGAATTAAACTTAAAGCTTACGACCACAGAATTCTTGATAGTGCTGCTGCTAAAATAGTAGCTACTGTTAAGAGAACTGGTGGGGAAGTATCTGGACCTGTACCATTACCAACTGAAATTGAAAAGATTACAATTTTAAGAGCGGTTCATAAGTACAAGGATTCAAGAGAGCAATTTGAGAAAAGAACTCACAAGAGATTAATCGATATCATTAATCCTAGCAAGGAGACAATTGATGCACTTGCTCATTTAGATATACCTAGCGGTGTAGATATCAAAATTAAAAAATAAGTAGGAGGAAAAAATGAAAGGAATCTTAGGAAGAAAAAAAGGGATGACTGAAGTATTTACTACTGATGGTAAACTTATTCCTGTAACTGTTATTGAAGTTGAAGATAACGTTGTTTCTCAAGTTAAGACTAAAGAAAATGATGGTTATGAAGCAATTCAACTTGCAACAGTAGAGAAAAAAGAATCTAGAAGTAATAAACCAGAAACTGGTCATCTTAAAAAAGCAAACACTACCCCTAAGCGCTTCTTAAAAGAAATTAGAGGTGCAAGTGTTAGCGATTATGCTTTAGGTGATGTACTTAAGGCTGATGTATTTGCTGCAGGAGAAATGGTTGATGTAACCGGCACTTCTAAAGGTAAAGGATTTCAAGGTGTTATTAAAAGACACAATCAAAGTAGAGGACCTATGAGTCATGGTTCACAATACCATAGAGGTGTAGGTTCAATGGGTACTATGTTACCGATGAGGGTTTTACCAGGAAAGAAATTACCTGGACATATGGGTCACGTACAAGTTACTATTCAAAATCTTGAAGTAGTTAAAGTTGATCTAGAAAATAATGTTATCTTAATTAAAGGAAGTGTTCCTGGTCCTAAAAACTCTTTAGTACTTGTTAGAACTGCTGTTAAAGCTGGAGATAAAACAAAAGAACCAGTAGAATTAATAGTATATGAAGATGGTACTTCTTCTGAAGAAGTTATTGAAGAAACTATCGAAACTATTAATGAAGAATTAGCAGAAACTAATGAAGAGACATCACAAGAAGCTAGCGAATAATTTGCTTAATGATTGTATTAAAATTATATTGTGATGATAAAGGAGGAAATTATGTCTAAGAAAATAGATGTTTTAAGTCTTAAAGGCGAAAAGGTAAAGGATATAAAATTAGAAGATAACGTATTTAATGTAAAACCAAATGATGCTGTAATTAAAGATGCAGTAGTTGCTGCTATGGCAGGAGCAAGACAAGGTACTTCTAAAGTTAAAACTAGAAGTGAAGTATCTGGTGGTGGAAGAAAACCATATAGACAAAAAGGTACTGGTAATGCAAGACAAGGAAGTATTAGAGCACCACATTATAGACATGGTGGTATTGTATTTGGACCAGTTCCAAGAGATTATTCAAAGAAAATGAATAAGAAAGAAAAGAGATTAGCTTTAAAGAGTGCTTTATCTTATAAAGTATTAGATAAGGAACTTGTAGTAATAGATAATATTAACTTTGAAACTAACAAAACAAAAGAAATGGTAAGTTTATTAGAAAACTTAAAACTAACTAATAATAAGGTACTTGTTTGTGTAAACGAACTTACTGATAATATTTGTTTAGCTGCTAGAAATCTTGCTAATGTAAAAATTGTTTTACCTAGCGAAGTAAATACTTTTGATGTTGTTTCTTGTGATAATTTACTTATTACTGAGGAAGCTTTAAAATCATTAGAGGAGGTGCTTAAGTAATGGATAATTATTTAGATATAATTATAGCACCAATTATTACTGAAAAAACTGCTGGTATGGAAGCAGATGGTAAGTATGCTTTCAAAGTTTTAAATAAAGCAAATAAAACTGAAGTAAAGCAAGCTATTGAAAAGAAATTTAATGTTAAGGTTAAATCAGTTAATATTTCTAATTCTCATCCAAAGAAAAAGAGAGTTGGTAAATATACTGGTATGACTAATAAATATAAGAAAGCTATTGTAACACTTGAGAAAGGTAGTACTATTAGTTTTGACTAATGTAAGGAGGAAATATAATGGCAATAAGAGTTTATAAACCTATGACAAATGGTACAAGACAGAGATCTGTTTTGACTAGTGAAGAAATCACTAAAACAACTCCCGAAAAAAGTTTGACAGTTACTAAAACTAAGACTAATGGTAGAAATAATCAAGGTAGAATTACTGTTAGACATAGAGGCGGCGGAGCTAAAAGAAAATATAGAATTATTGACTTTAAGAGAAGAAAAGATAATGTTCCTGCTAGAGTTGTTTCTATTGAATATGATCCTAATAGAAGTGCTAATATTGCTTTAATATCTTATAAAGATGGTGAAAAAGCTTATATTATTGCTCCTAAAGGATTAACTGTAGGAACTATAGTTGAATCTGGTGAAAACGTTGATATTAAAGTTGGTAATACTCTTCCTATTATGAATATTCCAGTTGGTACTGTGATTCATAATATTGAGTTAAAGCCTGGAAAAGGAGCTAGCTTAGCAAGAAGTGCTGGTGCTAGTGCACAAATTCTTGGTAGAGAAGATAAATATGTATTAATAAGATTATCTAGTGGTGAAACAAGAAAGATTTTAGGTACTTGTAAGGCCACTATTGGAACAGTTGGTAATGAAGATTATGGACTAGTTAAAATCGGTAAAGCTGGTAGAACTAGACATAAAGGATTTAGGCCTACAGTTCGTGGTTCTGTTATGAACCCTAATGATCACCCACATGGTGGTGGTGAAGGTAGAGCTCCAATTGGTAGAAGTGGACCTATGACACCTTGGGGTAAACCTGCTCTTGGATATAAAACAAGAAAAAATAAGAAAGCGTCTGATAAATATATCGTATCACGTCGTAAGAAATAGAGAAAGGAAGATTAAAAAATGGCTAGAAGTATTAAAAAAGGACCTTACGTTTTTGATAGATTATTAAAGAAGGTAAAGGTATTAAATGAATCTGGTAAAAAGGAAGTTATTAAGACTTGGTCACGTCGTTCAACAATCTATCCTGAATTTATTGGTCATACTTTCGCTGTACACAATGGTAAAGAATTTATTCCTGTTTATGTAACTGAAGATATGGTTGGTCATAAACTTGGAGAATTCTCACTTACAAGAAAGTTTGGCGGACACGGATCAGACAAGAAATAATTTTCTTAAAGGAGGACAAAAATGGAAAGAACTGAAGCTAAGGCTGTAGCTAAAACTGTTAGAATTTCCCCTAGAAAAACTAGATTGGTTATTGATCTTATTAGAGGTAAAAATGTTAATGAAGCAAGAACTATTCTTGCTAACCAACCTCAAAGAGCATCTAGAGTTATTTCTAAAGTATTAGAATCTGCTATAGCAAATGCTACTAATAATTTTGGCATGAAAGAAGAAAATCTTTATGTTAAAGAATGCTATGTTGATGAAGCATTAGTAATAAAAAGAATCAAATTTGATTCAAGAGGTCGTACTGGTAGAAACGATCATAAGACAAGTCACATCACAGTAATCGTGGCTGAAAAATAAAGAAGGAGGACACTTATGGGACAAAAGGTTAGTCCAACAGGACTTAGAATTGGTATCAATAAGGACTGGGAATCTAAGTGGTATGCTGAGAACGACTTTGCTAAATATTTAAATAATGATTATAAAATTCGTAAGTATTTAAATAAGAAGTTTAAAAATGCTGGTATTTCACAAATCGTAGTTGAAAGAAACCCTAAAAGATGTGAAATATTTATCTACGCTGCTAAACCTGGTTTGATTATTGGACAAAGTGGTGTTGAAATTGAAAAGATAAAAAAAGAAGTTGCAAAACTTGTTAATGAAGAAATTCAAATTTCTGTAGTTGAAATTAAGAACCCTGATATGGTTGCAGAATTAGTTGCACAAAATATTGCTCATAATATTGAGAATAGAGTATCATTTAGAGTTGCTCAAAAGAAAGCTATTAGAAATACTATGAAAGCTGGAGCTAAAGGTATTAAAACTTTAGTATCTGGAAGACTTGGCGGTGCTGATATCGCTAGAGGTGAAGGTTACTCAGAAGGAACTATTCCACTTCATACTTTAAGAGCAGACATTGATTATGCTACTGCTGAAGCTGATACTACTTATGGTAAGATCGGTGTTAAGGTATGGATTTATAAAGGAGAAATCCTAAAAGGTAAGGGAGGTAATTCTCATGTTGATGCCAAAAAGAACTAAACATAGAAAAACTTTCCGTATCAGATATGATGGAAAAGCAAAAGGAAATACTACTCTTCATTTTGGAAGTTATGGACTTATGGCAAAAGAGGGAGCATGGATTACTGCTAATCAAATAGAAGCTGCCAGAATAGCTATGACTAGATATATGAAGAGAGGTGGTAAGGTATGGATTAATATTTTCCCTAACTTATCATTAACTAAAAAACCTCTTGAAACTAGACAAGGTAAAGGTAAAGGTAATCCTGAAGTTTGGGTTGCTGTAGTAAAAGAAGGCAAAATTATGTTTGAAATTGATGGTGTAGATGAAGCTACTGCTAGAGAAGCTTTAAGACTTGCATCTCATAAATTACCTATCAAATGTAAATTTGTTAAAAAGGAAGAAAGTGGTGAAGTAAATGAAGACTAATGAACTTAGAAAATTAACCACAGAAGAATTAACTAAAAAGATTTCTGAATGTAAAGAAGAATTATTTAGTTTAAGAATGCAAAAGGCTACTGGAATGCTAGAAAAACCTTCTAGAATTCATGAACTTAGAAAAGAAGTAGCTAGAATTAATACTATTCTTAATGAGAGAAGAGAAGGGTAAGTGAGGTGTAAGAGATGAAAGAGAGAAAAGAACTAATTGGTGTAGTTGTTTCTGATAAAGCTGATAAAACTATTACAGTTAAGGTTGAAACTTACAGAAAACACCCATTATATGGTAAAAGAGTAAAATATTCTAAGAAATATGCTGCTCATGACGAAAATAACACTGCTCACGTTGGTGATAAAGTTCGCTTAGCCCAAACTAGACCATTATCTAAAACTAAGAGATATGAACTAGTAGAAGTAATAGAGAAAGCTGTTATTCTATAGTTTAGCTCGGAAGGAGGAAATAAATATGGTACAACAAGAAACTAGATTAAAAGTTGCTGATAACTGCGGTGCTAGAGAAGTGTTAGTTATTAGAGTTCTAGGTGGAAGTAAAGTTAAAACAGGTAATATTGGAGATATAGTTGTTGCTACAGTTAAGAAAGCTACTCCTAATGGTACTATAAAGAAAGGTAAAGTTGTTAAAGCTGTTATCGTAAGAACCAAAAAAGGAGTTAGAAGAGAAGATGGTAGTTATATCAGATTTGATGATAATGCATGCGTTATTATTAAAGATGATAAGAGTCCAGTAGGTACACGTATTTTAGGACCAGTAGCACGTGAACTTAGAGATAAAGATTTTACTAAGATTGTAAGTTTAGCTAAAGATGTGCTATAGGAATATTAGGAGGATTTAAAATGAAACTAAAAACAGGCGATAAAGTAGTAGTAGTTTCTGGCTCTAATAAGGGAAAAGAAGGAAAAATTACTAAGATATTAGATAATAAAGTTATTGTTGAAGGTGTTAATATTGTTAAGAAACATTTAAAACCTAAAAATAATAATGGTACTGGAGAGATTATTGAAATGGAAGCTCCAATTCATGTATCTAACGTAATGCTTAGTGATCCTAAGACTAAGAAACCTACTAAAGTTAAAATTGAAAAAGATAGTAAAGGTAAAAAAATTAGAATATCAAAGAAATCTAATGAAAAGATTGACTAATTTGGAAGGAGGGCGAAGTATATGAACCGCCTAAAAGAAAAATATAATAAAGAAGTTGTTCCAAGTTTAATAGAAAAGCATGGTTATAAAACACCTATGTTAGTTCCAAAAATTGATAAAATAGTTGTTAATATGGGCGTTGGTGATGCTACTGTTAATTCTAAGAACTTAGAGAATGCTGTTCGTGAATTAGAAAAGATAACAGGTTTAAAAGCAGTTGAAACTACTGCTAAGAAATCAATAGCTACTTTTAAAATTAGAGAGGGCCATAAAATTGGTTGTAAGGTTACTTTAAGAGGAGATAGAATGTATAACTTCTTAGATAAGTTAATAAGCATTTCACTTCCTAGAGTTAGAGATTTTAGAGGTCTATCACCAAAGAGTTTTGATGGAAGAGGAAATTATACAATTGGTATTAAAGAACAAATTATCTTCCCTGAAATTAATTTTGATGAAGTTGAAAAGGTTAGAGGTATGGATATAGTTATCGTTACTACCGCTAAAACTAATGAAGAAGCTTATGATTTATTAAAAGAACTTGGAGTTCCTTTTAGGAAATAAGGAGAGGAATTAAGATGGCAAGAAAATCAATGGTTGTAAAATCAGAAAGAGAACCTAAATATAAGGTTAGAAAATACACTAGATGTAAAATTTGTGGAAGACCTCATGCTGTTCTTAAAAAATATGGTATTTGCCGTATTTGTTTCAGAGAACTTGCTTATAAAGGTCAAATACCTGGTGTAAAGAAATCAAGTTGGTAAGACTTGAAATAAAAGAAGGAGGGATTTAAAAATGACAGATCCAATCGCAGATATGCTTACAAGAATACGTAATGCTAATCAAAATAGAGCTTCAAAAGTAGAAATCCCAGCATCTAAAGTAAAATTAGAAATTGCTAAAATTTTAAAAGATGAAGGATTTATTGAAGATTATAGTGTGAACAATGATAACGTTCAAGGTACAATAACATTAACTTTAAAATATAAAAATAAAGAAAGAGTAATTACTGGACTTAAGAGAATTTCAAAACCAGGACTTAGAGTTTATGCTAAAGCAGAAGAACTTCCTACAGTTTTAAATGGTTTAGGAATTGCTATTATATCTACATCTAAAGGTATTATGACTGATAAAGAAGCAAGAAAATTAGCTTTAGGTGGAGAAGTAATTGCTTATGTATGGTAAGGTGAAATAAATGAGCCGTATTGGTAAAAGAGTTTTATCTGTTCCTGAAAATGTTAATGTTAATGTAGAAAATAATGTTGTTACAGTAAAAGGACCTAAAGGAGAACTTACTTTAAATTTAGTTAAGAATATTGAAGTAAAAGTAAGTGAAGAAGGTGTTGCTGTAACTCCACTTAAAGATGATAAATTTACTCATGCTATGCATGGTACTACTAATGCTAATATTAAAAATATGATTATTGGCGTTAGTGAAGGATATACTAAGGGATTAGAAATTGTTGGTGTTGGTTATAAGTTTAATCCACAAGGAAATAAGCTTACTATTAATGCTGGTTACTCTCATCCTGTAGTTATGGAAGTTCCAGATGGAATTACTGTTAAAGGTATCAGTAATACTGAAATAGAATTATCTGGTATTGATAAAGAAAAAATCGGTGAATTTGCTGCTAATATAAGAAAAGTAAGAAAACCTGAACCTTATAAAGGAAAAGGTATTAAATATAAAGGTGAAGTAATTCGTCGTAAAGAAGGAAAGAAAGCTTCTAAATAATAAGTAAAGGAGATTCTATATGATAAAGAAAGTTTCAAAAAATGAAATGAGAAAAGTAAGACACGAGAGAATCAGAGAAAATTTATCTGGTACTAGTGAAAGACCTAGATTATGTGTCTTCAGATCTAATGCAAATATTGAAGCTCAAATCATTGATGATGTTAAAGGTGTTACTTTAGTTTCTGCTACTACTTTAGAAAAAGATTTAAAAATCAAAAATGGTGGTAATGTAGAAGCTGCTAAAGTAATCGGAGCTGAAATTGCAAAGAGAGCTAAGAAAGCTAAAATTAATGCCGTTGTATTTGATAGAGGTGGATATCTTTATCATGGACGTGTTAAAGCTCTTGCAGAAGCTGCACGTGAAAACGGATTAGAATTCTAAGGCGCTAGGAGGAAAAAGAATGAACGAAGATAAGAAAAAGGTTGAAGTTAAAGAAAACAACCGTAAATTCGATAAAAAAAGACCTAGAAACAATAATAGACCTAATAAACCAAAATCTGATTTAGAAGATAAGGTTATTGAAATTAAAAGGGTAACTAAAGTTGTTAAAGGTGGACGCCAATTCAGATTTGCTGCTACTGTAGTAGTAGGAAATAGAAAAGGTATGGTTGGTCTTGGAACTGGTAAGGCTAAAGAAATGCCAGATGCAGTTAAAAAGGCTACACAAACTGCAAGTAAAAATTTAATTAAAGTTAATCTAATTGATAATAGGACTATTTCACATGATATTATTGTTAAAGAAGGAGCATGCAAAGTTATGCTTAAACCTGCTAAGGAAGGTACTGGAGTTAAAGCTGGAGGACCAGTTAGAGATGTATTAGAACTTGCTGGTGTTAAAGATGTTCTTTCTAAGAGCCAAGGATCAAGCACTAAAATTAATGCTGCTAGAGCTACTCTTAATGCTTTAAAAATGCAAAAGTCTCCAAGTCATGTTGCTTATTTAAGAGATAAGAAAGTTGAGGAGTTGAGATAATGAAATTACATGAATTAAATTCACTAGAAGGTTCTGTTAAAGCAAGAAAAAGAGTTGGTCGTGGACAAGGTTCTGGAACTGGTAAGACTAGTGGCAAAGGTGAAAAAGGACAAAATGCTAGAAGTGGTGGCGGAGTAAGACCTGGTTTTGAAGGAGGTCAATTACCACTATTTAGAAGATTATCAAAAAGAGGATTCAACAATTATAATTTTAGAACAGTATATAGTACTGTAAATGTTTCAGATTTAAATAGATTTGAAGATGGAACTGTAGTTGATATTAAACTACTTAAAGAAGTAGGACTTATCAAAAAGGAATTAGATGGCGTTAAAGTTTTAGGAAATGGTGAACTTACTAAGAAACTTACTGTAAGAGTTAATGCATTTACTAAGACTGCTAAAGAAAAGATAGAAAATATTGGTGGAAAAACTGAGGTGATTTAGATGTTTAAAAATCTAAAATTAATCTTTAGTCCTAAAAATAAAGATATTAGGAAGAGAATTAGTTTTACCTTAATAGGACTACTAATATTTGCGCTTGGTACTACTATTCCGGTACCAGGAACTGAAGGAGCTATATCTAGTTTAGGATTATGGGAACTTTATAATGCTATTGGTGGTGGAGCACTTAAGAACTTTTCAATATTTGCTCTAGGTGTTATGCCTTATATTTCCGCTAGTATTATAACTGGAATATTGCAAATGGACATTGTTCCTTACTTTACTGAACTTAAGGAAAGTGGAGAACAAGGAAGACAAAAAATTAATCAAATAAATAGATATCTTGGTATTGTAATTGCTTTTGTTCAAGGATTTGCTATGGCATTTACTTTTATAAAAGGTGCTTCTACTATTCAATACTTTGAAATTGCAATTATTTTAACTGGTGGTACTGCCTTATTATTATGGTTAGGAGACCAAATTACGCAAAAGGGTATTGGTAATGGTATTTCATTAATTATTATGGCTGGTATTATTTCTACTGTACCTAAAATGTTTATTGATACATTTAGTACATTAGTTACTAGTCGTACAGGATCTTTATTTATTGGTATAGTAGGATTTAGTTTATTTGTTCTATTATACTTACTTATTGTTGTAGGTGTTGTATTTGAAGAGTGTTCTGAAAGAAGAATACCTATTCAATATTCTAATAGAACAACTGCTAGTTATGGTCAAAAGCAAAATTATATTCCATTTAAAATTAATTCTGCTGGTGTAATGCCTGTTATATTTGCATCAGTATTACTTTCCATTCCTACTTTTATAGCTGGTATCTTAGGTAGTGATTCGGGATTTAGTTTATTTGTATCTAAATATATTGATTATTCAACTCCTGTAGGATTTGTGCTTTATATGATACTTATATTTGTATTTGGTTATTTCTATACAAATATGCAAATTAATCCAAAAGAACTTGCTAAGAATCTTAATAGGAATGGTGGTTATATTCCAGGTATTAGACCAGGAGTAGAAACTGAAAATTATATTAAAAAAATATTAAATAGAATTACTTTCTTAGGATCTACTTTTATTGCTATTATAGCAGGTCTTCCAATTGTATTTAGTAGTTTTATATCTACTGGTCTTCCAGCATCAGTAAGAATTGGTGGTACTGGAGTACTAATTGTTGTAGGTGTTGCTATTGAGACATGCAGACAACTTGAAAGTAGTCTAATAAATAGAAGTTATAAAGGAGCTAGATAAAATGAAGAATATTATATTTATTGCCCCTCCTGCTGCAGGAAAGGGAACAGCATCAGCTTTAGTATGTGAAAAATATAATATTCCTCATATATCAACTGGTGACTTATTAAGAGATGAGATTGCAAATCAAACTAAGCTAGGAGTAGAAATTAAAGATGCTATGGCTAGGGGAGAATTTGTAAGTGATGAAGTTATTACTAAATTATTAAAGAAAAGACTATCTTTAAAAGATGCTAAAAAAGGTTATATATTAGATGGTTATCCTAGAAATATTAAACAAGCAGAGATTTATGATGATTTATTAAAAGAATTATCATATGATATGGGAGTTGTTATATTTTTAGATATTGATAAAGATACCGCTATGAAAAGGGCGTTATCAAGAGTTGTTTGTTCTAAATGTGGTTTATCTTATAATCTAGATAATAAAGAACTTGCACCAATAAAAGAAGGCATATGTGATGCTTGTGGTGGAACACTTAAGACTAGGGGAGACGATAATAAGGAAACATTTATTACAAGATTTGATACTTATATGAAAGAAACTTATCCTTTGATAGAGTATTATGAAAAGAAAAATAATTTAGTTAAGATTGAAGTTAGTAATTTAACTGCTGACGAAGTATTTGAAGAAGTTAAGAAGGTAATTAAATAATGATTACAATTAAGAGTGAATATGAATTATCACTTATGAGAATAGCAGGTAAAATAGTTTATGATACTCATCAGTATTTAAAACCATATATAAAACCTGGTATAACTACTGGTGAACTTGATAAGATGGCACATGATTATATTATTAGTAGAGGAGCTTATCCATCATGCTTAAATTATGAAGGGTATCCTAAGAGTATTTGTATATCGGTTAACGAAGAAGTAGTACATGGTATACCTGGAAAGAGAAAACTTAAGAATGGTGATATTGTTACTTTAGATATATGTGCCTGCTACAAAGGTTATCATGGTGATTCTGCTTGGAGCTATCCTGTTGGTGATATTTCAGAGGAAAAGAAGTATTTACTCGAACATACAGAGAAAGCTTTGTATGAAGGACTTAGCAAAGTAAAAGCTGGAGTTCATTTGGGAGATGTTTCTAATGCTATCTATGAATATGCAAGTAAGCATAGATTAGGTGTTGTAAGAGAATTAGTTGGTCATGGTATCGGTAGTAATCTTCATGAGGATCCGGAAGTACCTAACTATGGTAAAAAGGGCACTGGAGTTATTCTTAAAGAGGGTATGACTATTGCCGTTGAGCCTATGCTTAACTTAGGAACTAGAGAGGTATATCTACTTGATGATGACTGGACAATAGTAACAGGTGATAATAAACCATCAGCCCACTTTGAACATACAATTATAATAACTAGAGATGGTTATGAAATATTAACAGGAGATGATAATTATGAGTAGAGAAGACTTAATAGAAGTCCAAGGAAAAGTACTTGATAATTTACCACAAGGAAAATTCAAAGTTGAACTTGATGGGGGCCACATAGTAGTTGCCCATGTTTCTGGTAAAATGCGCATGAACAACATACGTATCTTACCAGGTGATACTGTGGTTATAGCAATGTCACCTTATGATTTAACACAAGGGCGTATTGTATATAATAAGAAATAGGAGTGATGATAAATGAAAGTTAGAGCATCAGTAAAGAAGATTTGCGATAAATGCAAAGTAATTAAAAGAAATGGCAAAGTAATGGTTATTTGTGAAAATCCAAAACACAAACAAAAACAAGGTTAATCTAAGGAGGAAATTAAAGTATGGCAAGAATTAAAGGTGTAGATATTCCTAATGATAAGAGAATTGAAATATCTCTTACTTATATCTACGGTATTGGAAGAAATTTATCAAAAACAATTCTAAATAATGCTAATGTTGACTTAAATAAAAAAGCTAAGGATTTAACTGAAGATGAACTTTCTAGAATCAGAAAAGAAATAGAAAATCATTTAGTTGAAGGTGATCTTAGAAGAGAAGTTAACATGAATATTAAAACAAAAATGGAAATTAATTCTTATCAAGGTACTAGACACAAAAAGAATTTACCAGTAAGAGGACAAAGAACTAGTAGAAATGCTAGAACTCGTAAGGGTAAAGGTAAAGTTGTAGCTAATAAGAAAAAATAATTAGGAGGAAAATATGGGAAAATATAATTCAAGAAAAAGAAAAACTAAGAAGAATATTCCTGCTGGTGTAGTTCATATCCATTCAACATTTAATAACACAATAGTAACTATTACTGATTTAGAAGGAAATGTAATTAGTTGGGCTTCTGCTGGAACTCAAGGCGTTAAAGGTAGTAAGAAGTCTACTCCATTTGCTGCAGGTAATGCTGCTGAAGCAGCTGGTAGAGAAGCTGTAGCATCTGGTATGAAAAAAGTTAAAGTTGAAGTTAAAGGCTTAGGTGCTGGTAGAGAGGCTGCTATCAGAAGTTTACAAACTGCAGGATTAGAAGTAGAATCAATAACAGACGTAACCCCAATTCCACATAATGGTTGTCGTCCACCTAAAAGAAGACGTGGATAATTAAGAAAGGAAGCGCATACAATGTTAAAGTTTGAAAAACCTGATTATAAGGTTAAAGAATATATTAAAGATAATTTCTATGGTAAGTTTGAACTTGAACCATTAGAAAGAGGCTTTGGTACAACAATAGGCAATGCACTTAGAAGAGTTATGCTATCTTCATTACCTGGAGATGCTATTACTTCTGTAAAAATAGATGGTGTAGCTCATGAATTTCAAAAAATTGATGGAGTAGTAGAAGATGTTACTGCTATTGTATTAAATTTAAAAAGTATTGTAATAAAGAATCATGCTAGAGGAGAAGATAAAGTTCTTAGACTTACTAAGAAAACTCCTGGAGTAGTTACTGCTGGAGATATTGAAGCTGACGCTGATATTGAAATTTTAAATCCTGACCAAGTAATTTGTACTTTGGTTGAAGGTGGAAGCATCAATATGGAAATGACAGTAGGAACTGGTAGAGGTTATACTGTAGCGGATGAAAATAAGAAATTATTACAAGGCGATAAAAACAAAGTTAATACAATTGCTATTGATAGTCTTTATTCTCCAATTGAAAGAATTAATTATGAAGTAGAAACTGCTAGAGTAGGACAAAATAATAATTTTGATAAACTTATTTTAGAAGTTTGGACTAATGGTTCAATTTTACCTGAAGAAGCACTTGCACTTGCATCAAGAATTTTAATTGAACATTTTGAAGTTTTAACTGAACTTAATTCTATCGCAGATGAGACTGGTTTAATGATTTCTAAGAGTGAGGATCCTAATGTTAAAATACTTGAGACTTCTATTGATGATTTAGATTTCTCTGTAAGAGCTTATAATTGTTTAAAGAGAGCTAATATTTTAACACTTAGAGATTTAACTGAAAAATCTGAAAATGAAATGATGAAAATTAGAAACTTAGGTAAAAAATCATTAAAAGAAGTTATGGATAAAGTAAAAGATATGGGATTATCTTTTAGAGATGACAACAATTAATATAAGGAGGTAATTATGGCTTATAGAAAGTTAGGAAGAGACAATAAACATAGAAGAAGTATGTTAGCTACTTTAACTAAACAACTTATTCTAAACGAAAGAATAGTTACTACAGAAACTAGAGCTAAAGAAGTAAGAAAAAGCTTTGATAAAATGGTAACTTATGGAAAAAAGGGTACTTTAGTATCAAGAAGATTAGCACTTGCGTTTTTACATAATGATGAAAAATGTGTTAATAAAGTATTTAATGAATTAGCACCTAGATATAAAGATCGTAATGGTGGTTATACAAGAATCATTAAAATGACTGAAAGAAAAGGAGATAACGCTCTAGAAGTTATTTTAGAATTAGTATAATGTAAAAGAGAATGAGTAAAATCATTCTCTTTTTTTCTTGACTTCTTATTTCATTTATATTATTATAGACGATAAGACTATGATAGAAAGGAGATAAATTGATGAATGACTTAATAATTAAAGATAATATAAAAATAGAAGAATTAATATATGAAGTAAGAGGAAAACAAGTAATGCTAGATTCTGATTTGTCTAAACTTTATGGATGCAAAAATGGGACAAAGTCACTTAATTTGGCAGTCAAAAGGCATATTAATAAATTTCCTGAAAGGTTTATGTTTCAACTTACAGAGAATGAAACTAAATTGTTGCGGTTTCAAAATGAAACCACAAATAATATGAGTAGAACGTTACCATATGTGTTTACAGAACAAGGAGTTGCCATGCTTGCAACTGTATTAAAAACAGAAGTGGCTGATGAAATGAGCATAAAAATAATGGATGCATTTGTTACTATGAAAAACTATATTAATAATAATTTTATAGAACAAAAATATATAAATAATTTAGTATTGGATTTAGATGAAAGAGTTTGTTTATTAGAAGAATCTTTTGATAAACTAAGTACTAAAAAGGATAATAACCATATCTTTTATGAAGGACAAATATATGATGCCTATTCTCTACTTATAGATATATTAAGTAAAGCCAAAGAAGAAATAATTATTATAGATAATTATGCTGGTAAAGAGTTATTTGATATTACTAGAAATATTAATGTTAATATTAAAATATATACTAAGAATATAGATAATATATCTAAAAAGAAATATGAAAAAGAATACTCTAATATAGAAATAATTAGTACTGATATATTTCACGATATGTTTATTATAATAGATAATAAAGAATTATATAATATTGGTAGTAGTCTTAAAGATATAGGTAAGAAGTGCAGTAGTGTAAATAAAATAGAAGATACAGTTATAATAAGTGAATTGATTGATAGATTGAAGTTAATTTATGGATGAAGTAGTATATTTACAATTGTTTATTTATCTGCTATAATTATGGTAAGTCTATAAGATAGGGGGAGGTATTATTTATAGATTAGCGCCTGAACTATAAATAGTTGACGAGGATGGTAGTTATCGAATTTTCGGCGGATGCTACTTTGGGTTATATGCTCATAGGTTATTATTAAAAAGCAAAATTAACATTGTAACAAAGTAATAACTAAATATAGAAATGAGGTAATTATGTGTGGCATAGCAAGTTATGCTGGTGATAAAAATGTTATAAAAACGATAATGACTGGGTTAAAGTCTTTAGAATATAGAGGTTATGATTCTTCAGGAATTGCTTATATGAAGAATGGTAAAATTAATATTATAAAAAAAGAAGGACCTATTAAAAATTTAGATAAAATATTAGATTATGATGATGAGGCTAATATTGGTATTTCTCATACTAGATGGGCTACGCATGGTGGTGCTACGGATATTAATGCTCATCCTCATAGACAAGGTAGGATTACACTAGTTCATAATGGTATTATAGAAAATTATAATGAACTTAGAGAAGGACTTATAGAAAAAGGATATGTATTTAATACTGAGACAGATACAGAAGTAGCTGCTGGAATTATAGATGATCTATATAATAAAGAAGGCGATATGCTTAAAGCATTAAATAAGGCTACTTATGTTCTTAAAGGTAGTTATGCTTTTAATATTATAAATGATGATTATCCTGATACTATTTTTGGTATAAGAAAAGATAGTCCCCTAATAGTGGGAACTAGTAATGAAGGGAATATTTTAGCTAGTGATATTCCTGCTATTATACATGTTACTAATAAATATATTATTCTTAATAATTATGATATCGTAGTTCTTACTAAAGATAATATTAAATATTATGATAGAGATTTAAATGAAATATATAAGGATATAAAAATATTTAATGGTGATAGTGAAGAAATTAGTAAAAATGGTTATGATCACTATATGTTAAAAGAAATTAATGAAGAGGGTGAAGTCGTTAAAAGGATATTATCTTTATATACTAAAGATAATAAAGTAGGGGATATATTTAATATAAAGAAATATAAAAGTATTGATATTGTAGCTTGTGGTAGTGCTGCTTTTGCGGGATATATAGGTAAATATTATATAGAGAAATATGCTAATATTAGAACTAATGTCCACTACGCATCAGAATATAGATATCAAAAGAATTTCTTTGATAAAGATACTTTAGTAATATTAATATCTCAGTCTGGAGAAACTGCTGATACATTAGCTGCTATGAAATTAGCAAATGAGCATGATATAGATACACTATCTATAGTTAATAGACGAGATTCTTCTATTGCTAGAGAAAGTAAGTATGTAATATATACACCTGCTGGTATTGAAATAGCGGTAGCTACTACTAAGGCTTATTTAGCTCAAGTTATTATTCTAATATTACTTGCTATAAAAAATAGTAGTATGGAAGAGGAAGGAATAAGAGAGTTAAAACTTCTTCCTAATATTATTACTAAATATATTAATGATTTTAATTATAAAGAAATTGCTAAATTAGTAAGTGATAAGAAGAATGTATTTTATTTAGGAAGAGGTATTGACTATTACTTGGCTTTAGAAGGTAGTTTAAAACTAAAAGAGATATCTTATATTCATAGTGAGGCTTTTCCTGCAGGAGAACTTAAACATGGTAGTATATCATTAATAGATGAGGATTTTGGTGTTATTGCTATTGTACTTGATAAATCTATTAGTGATAAGACAATAAGTAACTTAAAAGAAGTATATTCAAGAGGTGCTGAAGTTATTGCTATTACTAATATAGATAAAGATGATTTTTCAACATATAAGATATTACTTGATAATCATAGTGAATTTTTAACTCCTCTTACCGCTATTATACCAATGCAACTTCTTGCATATAATACTGCTTTAATTAAAGGCTATGATATAGATAAGCCTAGGAATTTAGCTAAATCTGTTACTGTAGAATAAGAGTATTTGACTACTCTTTTTCTTTATGCTATAATACTTTCCAAGAAATGGGGTGCTATATGCCAATAGTTAATGGGATGAATAGTGATTATATTAATTATTTCTCTTTATTTGATTATGTGAATAAAATTAAATTGTCTCCTGCAGTGTTAGAACATTTAGAGGCTACTAATAGGGAATTTGATAATTATATGCATACTTTATCTTGTTATGATGAAGAATATATTGTTAATTATTTTATTTATTCTTTATATAGTGAACTTATGTCTAGTACTAGAATTGAGAATGTTAACTTTGATGTTAAAGAATTAACAAATAGTAATTTGTTTTTTGATACTTTAACTATTAGTAATAGAAGAATACATCTTTTACATAATTTTATTACTGAAGGAGAAATGGAACCTAGTTTTGAATATAGAAAAAAAGAGGTTAATGTTAGCAAAATTAATGATGATGGTACTGAAGATATTTTTTGGCGTGGTGTTAGAGCTAAAGATGTTAATAGGTTTATGAATAATTTTATTAAGATTTTTAAACATAATGGTACTTCTCTTTTATATAGTAATCCATTTTTAGCTAGTAGTTTGATGCATCTTCTATTTATTAGGATACACCCTTATACTGATGGCAATGGTAGAACTTCAAGAATTATTCATAATATTAAATTTACTGAGATGGTAAATAAACTTTATGGTACTAATTTAAAACTTAGTCCACTTAATTTATCTGAAAGTATTTTACTTAATAAAGTGACTTACGTTAAGAGATTGGATAATATATATTTTGATATGAAACATGATACTAATGAAGATATTAATGCATGGTTTAACTTTATTTTGGATATGGCTGATGAACAATTATTTGTGGCAATTGGAAGAATACCCTCTATTGATAATAGATTTATTGTTAATGATAATGATATTAAAAAGATTAGATCTATGCGTTTATCTAAGATTAAATAATACTAAGAAATTGGTATTATTTTTTTTGTAAACACTAAGTAAATTATATTGCTTTATTTTTTTCTCTATGATATCATTAAGTAGATGATAATAGAGGAGGTAAGTTTTTATGACTGAATTTGATAAAGAATATTTAAGATTACTTAGAGAAATTATTAATAATGGGGTAGAAGTTGAAAACAGAACAGGAATTAATACTTTGAAAATACCTGAATTTCATTTTTGCTTTGACGTAGAACGTGAGTTTCCTATTTTACAAACTAAGCAAATGTTTTATAGACAGGCTGTTACCGAGATGCTTTGGATATGGCAAATGGGCTCCAACGACGTAAGAGATTTACATGAAAGAAATGTACATATATGGGATGAATGGATGGTAGATGATGATGGTATTTATCGTATATATGAGCCTAGTGGTAATTATGATCCTGATAAAGAAGTTGTTGTTATGGATCCACTAAGCACAGGAGTAGATAATCCTTTTGGAGAGTTAAAACCTAAACTTGATAGCGATGGTAACGTTATGAAAGCTAAAAGTAGAATAGAAGGTAAGACTATTAAAAGTGCTAAATATTATGGTAAGGAATTTGCTTATACTATTGGTACTGCTTATGGATATATTACTAATAGATATAAACATGCTAGAAATTTAATTGACACTATAAAGAATAATCCTACTGATAGAAGAATGGTTAAAAGTTTATGGCAAGATGAATTTTTAAGAACTGCTGTACTTCCATCATGTGTATGGTCTACTGAATGGGATGTTACTGATGGAACGCTTAATTTGTTTGTTCATCAAAGAAGCTGTGATGTACCTTTAGGACTTCCATTTAATATTACACAGTATTCTTGTTTCTTAGCAATGATAGCTCAAGTTACTGGTCTTAAAGTTGGAAAACTTAATTACTCTATTAAAGATGCACATATTTATGTTAATCAATTAGAAGGCGTTAAAGAACAAATAAGAAGAGAAGATAGATATAATGAATTATCTTTATTACCACATGATGAACTTATTAAAATGAAAAAAGTACTAGAAGATAAACTTAGTTTAATTCAAGATATTAAGAGTGATGAATATAAGAAATTAGATACAGAAAATAGAATTATTGATTTGATATTAGAACCTACACATCCAAAACTTGAATTAAATAAAGATATTGATGACTTCTTTAAATTTGATAATTCTAAAGAACTTAAAGATGTTAAAGTTAAAAGTTATAAGCATATGGGAAAAATAACTTTTCCTATAGCACAATAGGGGGAATAATATGAAGAGTTTAAGTTTAATTGCTGCAATAGGATATAATAATGAACTTGGTATTGATAATCATTTACTTTGGAAGATACCGGAGGATTTATCCTTCTATAAAAGAATGACAATGGGTAAGAATATTATTATGGGAAGAAAGACATTTGAGTCAATGCCTCCGAAGGCTTTTATTGGTAGAAAACCTATTATACTTACTTCTCATGATATTGATAGTGTTTGTGATGTTTTATGCTTTGACAAGTTTGATAATCTTCTTGAATATATTTATAATACTGATGAAGATTTTATGGTAGTTGGTGGGGCTATGGTATATGAACTTTTTATTCCTTATGTAGATGAAATGTATTTAACAGAAGTAGCAGGTGAGTATATCGCAGATACTTATTTTCCTTACTTTGATCCAAATGAATTTGATAAAGAAGAAATTGGTAATTTTATGGATAATGATATTCCTTATGTTAGAAACAAATATGTTAGAAAGAAGGTTAAATAATGGGAAAGCTTATTGTAATTGAGGGCTCTTGTGATGGAGTTGGTAAAAGCTTGCAATATAAATTATTAGTAGATAGACTTTTAAAGGATAAAGAAAAGGTTGTTACTACACATCATTTTCCTAGTTATGGAACATATCAAGGTAGACCAGTAGAGGAATATTTAAAAGGTAATTATGGCAAAATATCTAGTTTATCTCCTTATTTTGTTAATAGTTTATATGCTCAAGATAGAGCTATTACTTGGATAACTGGTTTGAAACAAGAGTATGATAAAGGTAATATTATAGTACTTGATAGATATACTACTTCTTCTTTAATATATCAATCTTCTGTTATTGACAATCCTAAGGAAAAGGAAAATTTTATTAATTATGTTTATGATTATGAATATAATAAAATTGGTATTCCTGAACCTGATTTAGTAATATTTTTACATGTTCCTTTTGAGCTTGCCAGAAGTTTAAAAAATAAAAGAACTAATAATGAGGGAGTTAAAAATGATATTCATGAGAGCGACTATGAATATTTAAAAAGAGCTTCTGATACTTCTATTGATATTGCTAAGAAATACAATTGGAGTTTTATTGAATGTTCTTCAAATAATGAAATGAGATTACCAGAGGATATTCATGAAGATATATATAAATTAGTAAAAGAGAAATTCTATAATTAGAGTTTCTCTTTTAACTTTTGTCTTGATATAATACATATGTTTTCTATTATATTTTTATATAAATACCTATAAACAAAGGATCTATAAACCAATTTTTTAAATAATTAATTTGATATTGACTTGAATATTTAATTTATATATAATGTTTAGGTGGTAATACTTATATGGGTGTTCTCTCCTTTTTTAAATTAATTAAGGAAGGAGTGATTTTATGTCTAAGAATAATTTCTTACCTTCAGGGGGAGGTTATTATTAGATGGAGTTAGTCTTAGCTTTTGCTTGGATTACTCTAATTACTATTGTCTATATAGTCAGTAGTAGTCGTAAGAAATAAAAAATGAGCACCCTCAGGGGGTGCTCCATAACATACTATGGAGAGAACACCTTTTGAATATAGGTGTTACCCATTTTTATTATGAGTAAATTTCTCTTTCCACATACATTATATAATATATTTTGAAAAAATACAAGTTTTAATGATTTTAAATATGGACTTTACTTTAATATTTTGTTAAAATATAGATAGTAAGAGAGAAAGGGATGATACTATAAATGAAAGATATTAAAGTTATATTTATGGGTACTCCAATATTTGCTTCTATTATATTAGATGAATTGATTAAGAAATATAATGTTATAATGGTTGTTTGCCAGCCAGATAGAGAGAAAGATAGAAAGGGTAATATTATATATTCTCCATGTAAAAAGCTTGCTATAGAAAATAATATTCAGGTATTTCAACCTTTAAAGATTAGGGATGAATATCAAAAGATATTAGATATGAATCCAGATATTATTATTACTGCTGCATATGGACAGATTATTCCTGATATTGTATTAAATTATCCTAAATATGGTGCTATAAATGTACATGGATCATTATTACCAAAATTAAGAGGAGGTGCTCCTATACATCATGCTATTATTAATGGCGATAAAGAAATAGGAGTTACTATTATGTATATGGATAAAAGAATGGATGCTGGGGATATCATTAGTCAAAGAGCTATTCCTTTAACTAATGATATGAATCTTGATATTGCATATGAAAAACTAGCTATAATAGGAAGAGATTTACTTATTGAGACAATCCCTAGTATTATTAATGGTACTAATAATAGAATTCATCAAGATGAGAATGAAGTTACTTTTGGTTATAATATTACTAAAGAAGAAGAAAAAATTAATTTTGATGATACTTCAATGAATGTATATAATAAGATACGAGGTTTATCTAGTGTTCCAGGAGCTTATGCAATTATTAATAATAAAAGAATGAAAGTATATTCTTCCACTATTAGCGATATTAAGTCTAAAAATTTACCTGGAGTAATTGATGATATTAGGAATGATGGTATATATGTTAATACTAAGGATTATATAATTAAGCTTACTGATATTAAATTAGAAGGTAAAAAGAGATGCCCAGTACATGAATTTATTAATGGTATTAAAAAAGAAGATTATATAGGAGTTGAATTTAAATGAAAGAAAATAAAAATATAGATAATAAAAAATTTAACTTAAAAGAAAAGTGGAATGATAAAAGAGAAAAAGCTAAAATAGAACTTATTTTATATACTATATTTTTTATTGGTGTAATTATTTTTGTTAGAGTTGGTAATAATATTTCTAATAATAATATAAATACTTCTGATAATTTGTTTATATCACAAATAAATGATAATTATAGTTATGATACTAAGATTAATATTAATGATAATAATTATGAATATATTGGTAAAGTACTTGGATATAATTCTACTATTGAAAAGAAAGATAGTAATACAGATGAATATTTTTATAAAAAGAATGATAAATATTATAAATTAGATCAAGATAATGGATATGTTTTATCTAATAAGAATGATATATATAATGTTATTAACTATGATTATATGGATATTAATAATATTAAAGAATATATTAAAACTTCTAATAATGATAATGGTATATATAAAGTTAAAATTAGTGATATTATTCTTAATAGTAGTAGTTCAGATTATATTACTATTAAAATAGACAATATAAATAACACTATAGAAATTGATTATACTAATCTATTAAGAATTAATGATAATAATATTACTAAGGCTATTGTTACTATTACTTATAGTAATATTAATAAACTTAATTCTTTGGAAGAATAGAATAGGAATATTTTTAGTAATATTCTTTTCTTTTTCTTTAATTTATATTATAATAAATATGAAGGAGAATATTATGATTATAACTTCAGTAAATAATGATAAAATTAAAGATATATGTAAATTAAATGAAAAGAAATATAGAGATAGTACTAATACTTTTTTGATAGAAGGAGAGCATTTGGTACGTGAAGCTATGCGTAGTAATTTACTTAAAGAATTAATACTTTTAGAAGGTGTTAATATACCTTTTGATGGACCTATTTTATATGTTAATGATAAGGTAATGAAAAAGATATCTTGCATGGATAGTTATCCTAAAGTTATGGGAATCTGCTACAAAAAGAAAGAAGAGAATATAGGTAAGAGAGTATTAATACTTGATGATATTCAAGATCCTGGTAATCTTGGTACTATTATTAGATCTTCTGTGGCTTTTGGTGTAGATACGATTATTTTAAGTAAGAAATGTGCTGATTTATATAGTTCTAAAGTTATTAGGTCTACGCAAGGGATGATATTTCATATTAATATTATTAATCGTAATATAGAAGATACTATTAAATATTTAAAAGATAATAGTTATACAATATATGGTACTAAAGTAGATGGTGGTAGAGATATTAAAAATATAGATATACCTGAATGTTATGCTTTAATTATAGGAAATGAAGGAAGAGGTATGAGTGATAATATTAGTAAGTTATGTGATGAGTATTTATATATTAAAATGAATGAAATGGTAGAAAGTTTAAATGCAGGAGTAGCTACTTCGATACTTTTGTATGAGATATATAATAAGTAATATGGATTATATTAAAATTGGTAAGATTGTAAATACTCATGGTATAAAAGGGGAAGTTAGATTATTATCTAAATTTCCTTATAAGGATAAAGTCTTTGTAAAAGATATGAATATATATATAGATAAAAAATATAAAGAAGTTATTAATTCTTATCGAAAACATAAGAATTTTGATATGATTACTTTAGTAGGATATGATAATATTAATGATGTGCTTAAGTATAAGGGATTAAATGTATATGTTAATAAAGATGATATTAGGTTAGATAGTAATAAATATTTAGATGATGATATTATTGGTAGTAATGTTATATATAAGGGTATAAATGTAGGTGTGATTAAAGATATAGAGAGATATGATAAGTATAGTTTACTTGTTATATTAGGTAAGAAGGAATATTTAATTCCTTATAATGATAATTTAATTGATAATATTGATATTAATAATAAGAATGTTTATATTAAAGATATAGATGGTTTATTTGATATTTAGAATTTACAATTGTTTGATATTATATTATAATATTTAGTAGGGTGGTAATGATATATGGTAATAGATGTTTTAACTTTATTTCCTAATATGTATGATAATTTTTTAACAGAGTCTATTATTAAGAGAGCTATTGATAATGGTAAAGTTAAAGTTAATATTCATAATATTAGGGATTATACTGTTTATAATAATAATCAGGTTGATGATTATCCTTTTGGTGGGGGAGGCGGAATGGTACTTATGTGTGATCCTATCTTTAGAGCTATTGATGCTCTTAAAGATGATGATGCATTTGTTATTATGATGACTCCTGGAGGAATTGTTTATAAAGAAAAAGTAGCTTATGATTTATCACAAAAGAAACATTTAATAATACTATGTGGCCACTACGAAGGATTTGATGAGAGAATTAAAACAATAGTAGATATGGAAATTTCTATTGGTGATTTTGTTTTAACTGGTGGAGAAATTCCTTCAATGGTTGTTATGGATAGTGTTATTAGACTTATTCCAGGTGTTATTAATAGTAATTCTCTTACTAGTGAAAGTTTTAATGATAATTTACTTGATTATCCTAATTATACTAAGCCAGTGGAATATAGAGGTATGAAAGTACCAGATGTACTTCTTAGTGGCCATCATGAAAATATAAATAAATATAGGCGCGAGAAACAAATAGAACTTACTAAGAAGAATAGACCGGATTTATTAGGGGGAGAAGATGCGTAATTATTTTATTAATAAGGATAATAAAACAGGGGAAATTGTATATTTAGAATATGATAAGAATGGTTATAGTGTATCTCCTAAAACTAAGAAGAAAGATGATATAGAAGTTAATAAGATTGTTTTTGTTTCACCTGAGCTTACTAGTAAATTACTTAAGAAAAAAATAGATATAAAGATTAATAAACTTCTTAATGAGTATAATACTATAGATGATGATGAAGATGATGATAATGGTAGTAGACTTAGAGATAAACTTAAAGAGGCTGAAAGGCTTAAAATTACTATTTTAAATGAATATGGGAAGTATTTAACTGATGCTTATATTAAACTTACTTTGAAAAAGTTAGAACTTATTATTGATGGTTATCGTAGTAAGTTATATAGTTTAAGAACTAAGAAACAAAAAGAAGCATTTCTTCAAATGTTTAATCAAATAGAAGATAATGAAAAAAAGGGAAGAGGTAGATAAAATGGAATTATTAGATGGTAAAGTGGTAAAGGCTAAATTATTAGAGGATTTAAAAGAAAAAGTAGATAAACTTGATACTAAGCTTGGTCTTACTGTTATTCAAGTTGGAGATGATCCTGCTAGTAGTGTATATGTAAAGCAAAAGAATAAGATGGCTGAAAGTTTAGGATTTAATTTTAATCATATTAAATTAGATGAAAATATTAAAGAAGATGAACTTTTAAATATAATAGATGAAATGAATAATGATAATAGTGTAGATGGTATTTTAGTACAAATGCCTATTCCTAATCATTTAAATGCTAAGAAGATACAAAATGCTATATTACCTAGTAAAGATGTAGATGGATTAACTGATATTAATATGGGAAGACTAAGTCATAATGTCGATTCTTTAGTTCCTTGTACTCCTATGGGAATTATAGATTTACTTAAATATTATAATATAGATATTAGTGGTAAGAATGTTGTTATAGTAGGAAGAAGTGATTTAGTTGGTAAACCTCTTGCTTCTCTTATGATTAATCATGATGCTACTGTTACTTTATGTCATTCTAAAACTGAAAATTTGAGTTTTTATACAATGAATGCAGATATTTTAGTGGCTGCTATAGGGAAAGCTAATTTTATTAAAAAAGAAGATGTTAAAGATGGTGCTGTAGTAGTTGATGTTGGAATTAATAGATTAGAAGATGGTAAATTACATGGTGATGTCTTCTTTGATGATGTTAAGGATAAAGTTAGTTATATTACACCAGTGCCTGGTGGTGTTGGACAAATGACTGTAGCAGAACTTGGATATAATACATATAAGGCACATTTTATTAGGGCAAAAGAAGACTAAAAATATAGTCTTCTTTACTTTTTCCTTTTTTTGTGATATTATATAGGCATTCAAAAGGGGGAAATTATAATGATATTTTATAATGAAACTGGTGAAAAGATAGATTATCATTTACTTAAAAGGATTGGTGGTGGATCTTATAGTAGGGTATATATGCTACCAAATGATAGTTGTATAAAAGTATTTAAAGAAATTGATAATGGTATTGATAAAAATAATTTAAGTTTTATTAATAATTTAAAACTAGATAATTTTTACCAGATAAATGATTTTCTTTTTGATGTTAATAATAATTTTGCTGCTTATACTATGAATTATTATAGACCTTCTAATAATTCTATACTTTTGATGCCTACTATGTATACTCTTGATAATTTGAATACTATTGGTAAATCGATTGGTGTTCTTACAGATAATCATATCTTTATCCCTGATTTACATAGTGATAATGTAATAATAGGGGATAATAATATTACAGTAATTGATACTGATATTTATGCTAAATCTTTATTCTTTGATAAAGATAAATTAGAAGTTAGAAATTATAGAGCTCTTTATTGTCTTTTTAAAATGTTATATAAAGAAGCTTTATATTGTGGTTTTAAATATTGTGATGATGATATTGATAATATTAATAATTTATTTGATTATAATAATGCTGATAATGTTAAAATGCTTAAAAGATATAAATATCCAATTGATTATATTAGAAGTACTAGGAGATAGTAAAAGACCTCAGATGAGGTCTTTTTTTAGTTTTCTCCTTCTTCTAACATCTTGGTAATTAGTATTCCATATCCTTTTTTAGGATCATCTACTACTACGTGTGTTACTGCTCCTATTATATAGTCGTTTTGAATAATAGGACTACCACTCATTCCTTGGATAATACCTCCTGTAGCTTTAAGTAGTTTTTCATCGGTTACTTCAAATAATATATTTTTACTGGCATTATTATTGATATTTAATTTGATAATATTGATATCAAAGGCTTCGATAGTATTATCATTTATTACGGTTAATATGGTTGCTTTACCTGTAGTTATATTTTCTTCTTTACCTACAGCGTATAGTTTTTTCTTTGGTAGTTCTTTGGTATATGTACCAAATATACCACTGGTGGTATTTTCATTAATATTACCATATATTTCTTTATTATTGTATCTTGCATTTTTTTCTCCAGGACTACCAATACTACTTCTTGTGACACCGGTTACAGTGGAACTATATATTTTTCCATCTTTTATTTCTAATTTTTGACCAGTATTTTTTTCTATTATTTCATGGCCTAAAGCACCAAATAACTTGGTATTTGGATCAATATAGGTTAGGGTACCAACGCCGGCGATACTATCTTTTACATATAGTCCTGTCTTATATACGTTATTATCACTTTTTATTAATTTTAGTGTCGTAGTTAATTCTTTGTTTCCTCTTTGATAGGTTATATTTATGCTTTCTTTATTATTAGATGTTTCTATTACATTTAACATATCTTCAATATTGGTAATGTTATTATCATTTATTTTGATAATTTTATCACCGTTTAATAATCCTGCTTCTTTAGCGGGATTTGTATTATTTACTTCATAGGAACCCACTATTATGACACCTTTGGAATTTAATTCAATACCGATATTTTCACCACCTGCTATTATATAATCTGAATAAGCTTTAACGTAATATGGAATAATAGTTAATGAAAGAAGAAGAATAAAGAAACTGTTTTTTATTTTTTTAAAAAACATAAAATAACATCTCCTTTAATTAATTTTCACAGACTACATTATTATTATTTACATTAATGATAAAAGTATATAAGTGAAATATTGGTAACTGCTAAATCCTTGACAAATAAGGACTTTTGATGTATTATATTATAGCAAAAAGGAGATGATAGGATGAATAAAAGTTTTTTTGATAAACAAGTTAAATTAGCTTATGATAATTATAATTATTTCTTTATGAAAATGATTGTTAAAATTTTACAAATTTCTTTAAAGTTAGCTACTGTTTTATTAATAAGTGAAATATTTAATTATACTTTTGTTAATGTTATTGCTCTTATTTATACTATTATTTCTATTTATAGTATGTATGAAACTATTTGTAATTATAAGTATATTATTATGGATATTAAGAATACACTTGGATATGATAATATTTCTTTTGAAGTTGATTTGAATTTTATTAGTAATAATATTTTTAAGGGACTTGTAAATTATGGAAAATAATTTTTTTGTAGGAAATGTAGTTCATAAAAATAAAAAGGGGAATAATTTGTATAGTGAGAAGATAGTTTTATATACTTGTGATAATGTTTACTTTATTGATTTGCTTACGGATAATACTTATACTACTAATAGTGAAAATAGGGATTATGTTGTTTATGATTCTTTGGTTCCTACTAATAGTGAGGAATTTAGGATTGATTATGATTATTTGCTTATTAAACATAATGATGGTAATAATAATAATAAAATTAAAAGAAAAAGATTTTTATTTAAAAAATAAAAAAATTAATTACTAGATATTCTAGTAATTTTTTTCATATAGTTTAATAGGTGATATGATGAATAATATGATGTTTGCTTTTGTTTTAACTTTTTTGGCTGGTTTTTCTACTATGATTGGTACGATTATTATTTTTATTTCTAAGAGTAATCCTAAAAAGATAGTTTTAGCATCTTTATCTTTTGCTGCAGGAGTTATGATTACGGTTTCTATAACGGATTTAATACCTGAATCTTTATCCTTACTTAGAGATATGTTATCTGGTACTAAGGCTATGCTTTTGTGTTTTCTGGGAATTATTTTGGGGGTTATTATTTCTATGCTTATTGATTATTATTTACCTTCTAATAAGCTAGATGGGGCTAAGGATAAATCTTTGTATAAGGTTGGTATAATATCTATGCTTGCTATTATACTTCATAATATTCCTGAAGGTATTGCTACTTTTGTAGCTACTAGTAGTGATACTTTGCTTGGTATATCTCTTGCTATTGCTATAGCTATGCATAATATTCCTGAAGGTATAAGTATATCTGTACCGATATATTATTCTACTAATAGTAAAAAGAAGGCTATTATATATACTTTGGTGTCAGCATTATCTGAACCATTTGGGGCTTTGATAGCTTTTATATTTTTGAGAAATATTATTAATGATATAATACTTGGTATATTATTTGCTATAATAGCAGGAATTATGTTACAAATTGCTTTTTGTGAACTTATTCCTACCGCTAGAAGATATAATAATAAAAAATGTTTATTTATTTTCTTTTTAGTGGGAGTTATCTTTATGTTATTTAAATTTATTATTTAAAAATGATATAAAGTGTGTTATACTATTTACAGTGGTGATAGTTATGAACGTTTATAATGATTTTCCTAAGAATATGTTATTTGATAAGGAATTAAATGAAGAAGAATTGGAACTTATTAAAAGCGAATATAAAAAGTTACAATCTATTAATAAGATGAAATTAGATAGTAATAGTTATCAATTATATTTGGATAAGAATAATGATGTTTATTTTCCAAAAGGAACTTTAATTTATGGTACTAATGCTAATTTAGATAATATTAAATTTATAAGTAATAATGGTATTTTAGCTTCTGAATTTAATGGTACTACTAATAACTATGGTACTTATTATTCTTCTTTATTCTATAAAACTGATAGGGATATTTTACTTAAGGAATATGTTAATGATATTGATGATGACAATATGCCTTTTAATAATTGTAATGAGAAGATTGCCTTTATTGTTAATCCTACTAGTAAGATTGGTGGACTTCTATATTATGATTTACTTGATACTAAGTTTGATAATAATCCTATTGTAAGAAATATTATTGATCCTTTGGTTAAGAATGATTTGTGTAAGAAAAGAAATGAACTATCTTTAATATTGGTTGGTGTACCCGCTAATAGTATTAGTGGTATAGTACTTGGAGATAAACTAATTATAGATAAAGATATTGTAGATAAAATTAAGAGGTTATTTCCTAATGCTTATATTATTAATAGAAGGGGTATTATTATTAGGGATAGATCGAATATTATTAAGATAGATGATTTTGATGATATGGCTTATAACTATACTAAAACAATTGTTAGTAATGAACTTCTTGATATAGAAAATGTTAAATTGAGAAAAGAAATTAAAAATATTATTAGTATTCTTAAGAAAAATACTTCTTATTTTGAGCAAGCTAAAATATTTACTTCTTTAGGTTATAAGTTACCTAAAGGTCTTAGTAGTAAGCTTTCTATAGAAGAAGCTAAGGCGTTAAAAGAAATTAAACATTAATTTGGAGATTATAGCTCCAAATTTTTTTCTAATGACTATGGCATTAGAAAACGGCGAACAATGGAATGTGAGACGAATAATATATAATTATTTATAAAAAGGGATGACAAACTCTTTTTTTTCTGATATACTTAGATAGTAGAGTAGGAGGATAAGATGAAAGAAACTTTAATATGTAGTTTAGATAAACATAATATTTACTATTTAAGTGATGCTAATTGTAGTTTTTATATATTAACTCCTTATAAAGAATTTAATGAAACAAATATTTCTATTAGGTTAAAGAGTAATTATCAGAGTTATGATTTAAGTCGTAATTCTATAGATAATGTTACTAATGAACTTATTAATTATTATAAAAATATTGATAATTATAATATTACACTTATTTTACCTGTGTTTTATGATGATTTACTTCTTAGAATTAGGACAGTTGATGATATGGATATATATCATAAGATGGATAAATATTTGGGTTATATGTTTAATAATGCTTATAAGTTTTTGACTAGTAATAATATTAAGGTTAATAGTAATATATATGTTATTAATAATGATTCTTTTAAGAGATTTACTAATTGGTTTGTTTCTAGATATAATAATCGTATTGAGTATAAAACGATAGTTGATTTAGTAAGGCAAAGTGGTAATTATAGTAGTTATAATATGGTTGAAACACCAAGTATTAATTTTGTGGTAGGAAAGAATAGTGAGCCTAAAATTGAAAAGACAGTTGAAATAGAATCTGAAACTTTTGATAGTTATGCTAAAGATGTTCAGGAGAATGAACCAAAAAAAATTCCTATTGAAGCAAGAAAAGAAAGCTCGGGATTTGTATCTTATATTTTATTAGGAGCTATTACTTTTATTGTGTCAATGGCTATGTTATATTTATTTGTTAAATAAAAAAAGATATTAGTTGAAAAATACTAATATCTTTTTTAACGTAATATATAAGAAAGTATAGCGGTTATTGGAAAAGATAAGGCTACGAATAACATTACGTAAGCGAATATTTTTCTTCCATTAATTTTCTTTTTCTTTTTATTTTTGCTCATTATTACACCTCTATTAATATTATACTAAAAATATGGTATATTTTCAATACTTAATAAATATACTTAAGTGGTGATAATGAATGAATAAGAAAATTAATAATGGACTTGCTATTATACTCCCTAATAAAAGAATTAATTTATTTGCTATATTTATATTAATACTTGGTATTATTTCTGGTTCTATTTTTTTGATTGTACTTAAAGATAATGATAAGAATATGATTGTTGAACAATTTAATACCTTTATTAAAAATGTTAATGAGAATAATATTAATAATTCTTATGCTTTTAGAAATGCTTTATATGAAAATTATATATTTATTATTTTGGTATGGTTACTTGGTAGTTCTATTATTGGTATTATTGTTAATATATTTTTGGTATATTTTAAGGGATTTATATATGGCTTTAGTCTTAGTAGCTGCTACTGGGTATTTAAATATAAGGGATTAATACTTGGATTTATATATGCTTTTCCTACTATTATTATTAACTTGATAGTTGTTTTAATTCTTTTGGTATATTCTATATTGTTTACTAGTTATTTATGGAAGGTTATTTTTGCTAAGGATAGGAATACTGGTATTAAGAGGTTTTTGAAAAAGTATTTATTTGTTTTACTTATTTGTTTGGTATTGGGTCTTGTTTCTTCTTTCTTAGAAGCTTATCTTGTTCCTTCCATGATTAAACTAGTTATAAAACTATTTATTTAATGTTATTTTTATGGTATAATTAGCTAGAGATGAGGGATTTTATGAAAACTGTAGTAATTGGTATGTCTGGTGGTGTTGATAGTTCTGTAGCCGCTATTAAACTTAAAAATGATGGATATAATGTTATTGGTCTTTTTATGCGTAATTGGGATAGTACTATTAATAATGATTATTTGGGTAATCCTAACTTGAATAATAATATTTGTCCACAGGAGAAGGATTATAATGATGCTTTAGAGGTATGTAAAAAGATTGGTATTCCGTTAAAGAGAGTGGATTTTGTTCGTGAATATTGGGATTTTGTTTTTACTTATTTTTTAGATGAACTTAAGAAAGGTAGAACTCCTAATCCTGATGTTATGTGTAATAAATATATTAAATTTGATTTGTTTTATAAAAAAGCTAAAGAGTTAAATGCTGATTATATTGCTACTGGTCATTATGCTAGAATTATTGATGGTAAACTTGCTAAGGCAATTGATACTAATAAGGATCAATCTTACTTTTTAGCATATGTTAATAGAGATGTATTTCGTGATGTTCTTTTTCCTTTAGGGGAAATAACTAAACCTGAGGTTAGAAAGATAGCTCATGAATATGGTCTTATTACCGCTGAAAAGAAAGATTCTACTGGTATTTGTTTTATTGGTGAAAGAAACTTTACAAAGTTTTTGGAGAATTATTTGCCTAATATACCTGGTGATATTGTAAATATTGATACTGGGGAGATTCTTGGCAAACATATTGGCCTTATGTATTATACAATTGGTCAAAGAAGAGGACTTAATATTGGTGGTACTAAAGATAGATGTTTTGTTGTTAAAAAGGATTTGGATAAGAATATTCTTTATGTAGCGATAGGGGATGAAAATAAGTATTTATATTCTACATCATGTATAATCGAAGATTTTAATTTTTTAACTGATGAAAGACCAAATAAATGTAAATGCAAATTTAGATATCGTCAACCTGATGTGAATACTAAAGTTGAATATTTGGATAATAATATGCTTAAGCTTGATTATGTTAGAACTAAGGCAGTTACTGAGGGACAAGTATGTGTTCTTTATGATGGCGATATCTGCTTAGGAGGGGGAATTATTAAAGAAGTAAAGGAAAATAATTAACAATTTTTCTTTTTTTATTTTGGAAGTAAATTTTACTATTTACATTTTTACCTTGACATAAAATTAGTATACATGGTAAAATATATATAGGAGGTTAGCTAAAATGAATGTTGTTGAAAAAGTTAATCAAATATTAAAACAAGCAAATATTTCAAAAGTTAATTTAGCTAAGTATTTAGGTGTATCTAGACAAATGATTTACAATTATTTTGATGGTGAGGATTTGTCAAAACTTCCTAATGACAAGTGTCAATTACTATATGATTTACTTGATGTTAAGTCTAGTGAAGAGATATTAAATATAAAATTGGATGATGAATATTTACAAAAAGTTAGTAATAAAATGTTTAGTACCAAAAAAAATACATCTAAAAAAGAAGAAGTTATTGAACTTTCTGGTCTTGATAAAGAAGAGGTTAATTTAATAAGTGATATTAGTTTAATGCTTAAGAATATAATTTTAGATAATAAGAGTAGAGAAGGGGAGGCTATTGAAACTGTTAGATATGTATATAATTTTATTCAGAATTTAAGTACTAATAAAGAGCTTAAATATGTACTTGGATATTTCTCAAAGAATTTTGGTTATACTGATCCTAATAAATTTGTTTTTGATGAGAATAATCAATATGTATTTGAAAGTATTATGTATTCTGCGATGACTTTATATTCTAATGGTGGTGCTTCTAGAAGTAGACTTACTGAATCTCATAAAAAATGGGAAACAATGCTTGCTTCTAAAAAAGAAGAAAAACTTAGTCGTACTCAGGAATTAAATACCGCTAAAATAAGAGCATTAAGAGAACTTGGTTATAATGAGATTGATAAGAATAATGCTAGTGAAGTTTTATCGAAAATAGCGGAAATTATGTCACAAAATTTTTAATACTATCCCCCTACTTTGATTTTTAAATTTAAATAGGGAAGATGATATATAATTTTATTAAATATATATAACTATATTATAGTGTATTTTAATTATAATGTAGTTATTTTAATTATATAGTAAGAAGATATATAATATATTAAATTATTAATACGAAGTTAAATTAATTTATATTAATATTATTTACAAAATTAGTTATAATATTAATAAATTATAAAAATAATTAATATTAGTTATAAACCTATATAATATAAGGATTTGAGGTTAACAACTATCTTACTTTTTAAATAATATCTTACTTCCTATAATTAATATTATGTTAAGTTCTATTTTAAAGGGAATAATTGACTATTATTTTTTATTTCCATATATTTACTCTACTTATATTGTATATATTATTATTAATAGTTAATACTACTAATGGAGGTAATTAAAATGAGTAAGAAAAATAAAACTTCAAAAAATGAAAATAATTTAAAGTCTAATAATTCTTTTGGATGTAATTGTCATGAAAATGGTTATGAATGTAACTGTCATGAGAATGAACATTCTTGTAAGAATTGTAATGATGATAATAAAGAAGAAGAATAGGGACTCCTACTCTTCTTTTAGTTTATTTAATAGGGAAGTAAATTCTTTTTCTATTTGTTTTAGTTTTTCTTTATCTTTGGATTCATATCTGGTTATTATGTTTGGACCGGTATTTGATTTTCTTATTAGGGCAAAGCCATCTGGGTAGATTACTTTGACTCCATCTATTGTATGATATGTATATCCTTTATTTTTTACATACTCCTCTACTCTATCTATTATACTCTTCTTTTTTGAGTCCTCTACGGTTAGTTTTACTTCTGGAGAGGAATAATATACTGATATGTCTTTTAACTCTTCTGAGACGGTTGTTTTCTTGTTTGAGAGTATTTCTACTAATCTTAATCCACCATATATTCCATCATCATTACCAATGAATTTATCTCTAAAATATAAGTGTCCTGAATATTCTCCTCCAAATGGGTAATCGTTTTCATAAGATATTTTCTTGGTATATGAGTTTCCGGTTCTTGTTTCTATTGGTTCAATGCCTAATTTTATTAGTTCATCTTTTATTACGTTAGAACATTTTACGTCGTAGAAGCCTTTCTTATTTTTTACTTTATTATAGATGTTACGCCATATTATTACCATATATTTATCTATTGGAATGTACTTTCCTTTTTCGGATACTACTCCTACTCTATCACCATCACCGTCAAAAGCTATACCACAGTCTGCATGTACTTCTAATACTTTTTTCTTTAAATCTTCAAGATTTTCTTCAACAGCAGGATCTGGTATATGGTTAGGGAAATTTCCATCAGAAGTATCATATAGTGGTATATATTCGATATTTTTATTTGATATGAATATATCTTTTGCTATTATACTAGTGGTTCCATTACCACAATCATATACTACTTTTATTTTCTTTTCTCCTAAAGTAATGTGATTATTTATCATTTTTATATAGTCTTCTTTAATATTATAGTTTGATATAGTACCTTTTCCTTCGGCATATATTCCATTTATTATTACATAGTATAGATCTAATACTTCTTTACCAAAACAGTTATGTATACCATTATAACTCATTTTAAAGCCATTATATTCTTTTGGATTATGACTTGCTGTTACCATGATACCACACTTTATATTTAATTTATCCCATGCGTAATAATACATAGGAGTGGTAACTAGTCCTAATCTTACGACATTAACACCACTATCAGTAAGTCCTTTTACTAAGTTTTCTTCAATTGTTTTAGAACTTATTCTATTATCGTATCCTACAATCATTGTATCTTTTCCATAACTTAGTAATTTAGTAGCAAAGGCTCTTCCTATATGATATGATACTTCTTCATCAATATCTTTTTTCCATATTCCTCTTATATCGTATTCTCTAAATATTTCTTTATTTAATTTCATTTTAATCTCTCCTTTTATATAATTCGTAATTTTCTTTTATTATATCGTTTGATACATTTGTATATATTTGAGTAGTTGTTATACTACTATGACCTAACATTTCTTGAATGGTTCTTAGATTGGCTCCATTATTTAGTAAGTGAGTAGCAAAACTATGTCTTAACATATGTGGTGTTATATTTTTATCTATATTTTTTTCTTTAGCTATATTTTTTATTATTAGAAAGAAGCCTTGTCTTGTTATGTTTTTTCCATGATTATTTAAAAATACATTCTCAGTATAATAACCTTTTTTCATGCTATTTCTATATTCATTTATATATTTTTTTAGATATTCTGTAGCTATTTCTCCTATTGGGATTATTCTTTCTTTTTTTCCTTTACCTAGACATCTTACATAACCATTATCTAAGTCTATATTATTTAGTTTTAAATCTACTAATTCACTGACTCTTAAGCCTGATGAATACATTAGTTCTAACATGGCTTTATTTCGATAATCGAATGGGGTATTTAGTTTTATGTCTAATAAGTTATCTACTTCTTCTATTGTTAATATATTGGGTAATTTTCTTCGTAATCTTGGATTTATTATTTTACTACTTATATCTTTTATTTTATATTCTTCACTTAAGTATTTATGAAATAGTTTTATTGATACTATTTTTCTTATTATTGAAGATGTTTCATAGTTATTATTATCTAGATATTTTAGATAATTTGTTATGTTTTGATATTCTATATTTAGGGCAGTTTTTATTTTATTATTTTCCATATATTCTAGATATTTATAGATATCTTCTATATATGATGATACTGTTGTTTTTTCTTCTTTTTGTTTTACTGTAAGAAGATATATTTGATATTTTTCTAAGATATCTTTATTATTTTTATTTAATTTTAGATTATCTATTTTTATCATTTATTACTACCCTACTTTCATATTTATTATAACATTATTAGTGTTTTTAGTAAACTTTATGACATTAATTTTACATTTTATATCCTCTTAAGTTTAAGGTCTTAAAAGGTAAATTATAGCCTTGAGTCTATAATTTAAATATTTTGAGAAAATAAAACAGTTAGATTGATTGCCAAACTGTTTTATTTTCTTTTTATACATTACTAAAAATTCACATGGTCCTGTAACCCTTTCCATGTATAATATATCATTTTTATCGTCATACATTACTAAAAATTAACAGGGTCCTGTAACCAAAACTCATCATATTATATCAACTCTCCTGTCATACATTACTAAAAATTAACAGGGTCCTGTAACCGATATAAAAGGGGGTAAGCTATGCGGTCGGGTCATACATTACTAAAAATTAACAGGGTCCTGTAACTATCGATATTAGTTGCCAAAATACAATGAAGTCATACATTACTAAAAATTAACAGGGTCCTGTAACACCATTGACTTCTTATACTCATTATCTTACGTCATACATTACTAAAAATTAACAGGGTCCTGTAACATGAGGACTTGCATGGAATTGAAAAAATAGTCATACATTACTAAAAATTAACAGGGTCCTGTAACTTAAAAGTTTTTCATTATAATCAATCATAAGTCATACATTACTAAAAATTAACAGGGTCCTGTAACTGGTATAATGTATATGTAATCAAAAAAGAGGTCATACATTACTAAAAATTAACAGGGTCCTGTAACTCTTTAGATATAGTCAATACATCATAGGTAGTCATACATTACTAAAAATTAACAGGGTCCTGTAACATTCAACAATATTGTTTACAATATAGACAAGTCATACATTACTAAAAATTAACAGGGTCCTGTAACATATATTTACTGATACATCGGCTTTTGATGTCATACATTACTAAAAATTAACAGGGTCCTGTAACCTAGTGATGAAATGATGAAAATCCTTAATAGTCATACATTACTAAAAATTAACAGGGTCCTGTAACCTCAAAATAATTATACCATTTATTACTTAAATATACAATATTTAATTATTTATTTAATAGTTATGGATTAATTTTAATAGATTTGATACAATTATATTGAGGTAAGGATATGGAAGTAGTTGTAAATATAGATAATAAGAAAAATATGATCAAATTAGATAAAAATGTCATATTTTTTGGTAAAAATAGCAATTATAAGAATAAGGTAATTAATAATATAACTAATGGATTATTAGGAAAAACAAAAAATATATTGATTGATGGTAAAAATTATAATGCTAAAGATTTTTATATTATAAATATAGATGAAGAAAATGATTTTTCTAATGAATTTAAGTTTACTAAGAGTAATACGCTAAAACAGCTTATTTATAATGATGTTATAAGTAAAATTAATGAAGAAAAAATAATTAAATATACTAATGAAATATTTGATGTTATTGATGATAAAGTTAATAATTTATTGGATAGAAAGGTTAATAAAAAAAGTGATAATAATATATCGTTTCAAATAGAAATACCTGATGTTAATTCAATCATAGATAAGTTTACTAATATTTATATAGATGATGTTTTACTTTGTGATAGTGAAATATCTAAATCTATGAAGAGAAAACTACTCTATCAATTGTATTTTTTAGATATTAAGAAATTAAATGATAAGCCAATAATAGTTATAATTAATAACTTTGATGTATATTTAAATTCAAGTGAAATTATTAATTTATTAAATACAATTAACAATTTATCAAATGATAATTGTCATTTTATATTAAGCAGTTGTAATAATATATTTGAATATCTTGATACTGGAAAGTATAGCATATATAAAATTACTGATAAAATAATTGATTTTAATGTTATTGAAGATGCAATTAAAATTTACTTATTAAGAAATGAATTTAATAAAATTAGTGATAATATTTCTTTTAATGATTTTTATTTAGAAAATGAATCATTGATTACTTATGATGAAATATTAAATATTAGAAATAAAATAATTAATAAATACCCTACTTTAATTAGCAAAATATTAAATTCAGATAGTATAAAAGTAGTTTTGAGTAAGCCAAAAAACATTACATGTGAATATATTATTTGTAGTGATAAAAATAATCAAAATCTTTTTTTAGAAATATCTGATAAACTTATTGACTAAGTAATAAAAATAAGATATAATTATATTGTCCTGAAAGATTGGACATACATTACTAAAAGTTTACAGGTTTCTGTAATAAGGCATAATGCCTTAGGTTTGATCTAACCATAAAGATCACAAAAACAGGCTTTATGCCTGTTTTTCTATTACTCAAATACTAATAAACTTTCTATTGAAATATCTTCTTCAGTTACTTTAGTACCGGAAAACATTATAATATTATTATATTGATTTTCTGTTACTTGAAGAAGTCTAATATTTCCATTTTTAGGTGTATTTAACTTTAATCTATTTATATGTTTATTTAAATCATCATTGTTTTTACATATTCTTGAATACACTGAATATTGCATCATTATAAAACCTTCATCTAATAAAAATTTTCTAAATTTTGTAGCTGTTTTCTTTTCTTTATCTGTTATTACTGGTAAATCAAACATTACAATTATACGCATAAATCTATTATTCATATATTATAGTTGGTAAATCTAATTTTATTTCACCAGTAGAAAAAGATTTTATGTAACTTTTTATTAGAAGACTTATACTATATTCTATAGTATATTTTTTATTTTGATGCAAAACTTCTTTGTTTAATAAGTTTATTAGTTTTTTTCTAAATTCAAAAGATAATGGTAATACTATATCATCTTTATTATCATATACAAATTTGTCTATTACTGAACGATATGGTTCTAAAAAATCATAAGCAAGATTAAAGTTATTTATTTTTGAGTTGTGATGAATTCCCAAATAAGTATTTAAGCCATATACTGCTAGATTTCTTATAATTGCACTTGCTAGTATTGTATATCCGTAGTTAAGCGCTGCATTTATATTATCGTCATAGAATCTAATAAAATCGCTTCCAAATATACTTCTGAAATATATTTTTGCAGCTAGCCCTTCCCTATTCTTTGAATCACCATCTATTATTTCATTAATATATTCATTTAGTTTAGAGATTGGAAATTCTTCTTTGGAAGTCATTTCCAATACTCTAATACTGTTTTCTATTTTTTTTTTAACTATTTGATTCCAAAATTCATTTTTAATACTATCATCAATTTCTAATTGATGGGTAAATACATCTAATTGTTTAAAATGATAATTATATGGATACATTATTGAAGTTGGGTCAAATCTTTCATCACATACAATTAGTGATATGGCATTTTTTCCAAGTTCAGCGAGTAATCTAGTAGTAATAATAGTTGATGAGTCTTCAATTAAAATATAATTTATATCTTCAAGTGGGATTTTAGTACTTTGATTATCTTTATCAATAATTAATTGTTTGTCTTTAAAATGTAATTTTTCACTTTTTTTAATTATTACCTGTCTATACCCCACTTATTTCACCTAAAACACTTATTGATAATTTTTCTATTTCTTTAATAGTAGATATTGTAATAGTATATCTATCTCTCTGTTTACTAAAAATATTATTTTCATTGTAATCATTAACTATAATGTCATAGCCATCTCCGAGTTTACTTTTCACCTCTAACATGCCACTAGTACAACCTACTACATAAGCAATACTTTCTTTACCATCTTTAGTAGTAATTTTAATCAAATCATTTTTATTTAAAGTAATATATAAATCATAATTATTTATCATATCAGTATAAGACATAATTTTATTATTCTTACCTTGACCATAATCTAATTTTATATTAAAATTGTCATCTACCATATTCTTTTCTCTTAATGTATTAATCTTCTTTATTTCTAATATATCATAAGCAGCAAAGTATAATTTATCATCTTCTTCATCTTTAGATTTAAAGACGTCTATTTTATATATTCCTCCTTTTTCGACATTACTTTTATTTATCATATGACCGGTGTTTTTATATTCACTATATAATTTTATTTTCTTAATTTCTTTATGTTCTTTATCATTTTTTGATACTGGATATTTATTTCCATTTGCTTTTAGTACTTCTTCTCCTAATTCATAATTTCCAAACCATTCTATTAGTGTTTCATATATATCTTTAGAACCTCCTAAGCGATCTGGAATATTGTCTAAATCCTTTCTTTTAACTTTTTCAATAGGAGTTCTAAGTGTTTTATATATTTTTTTGTCTTCATCTTTGCCTATCTCTTTTATTCCATAATATGTCTCTTCATGCATTTTACCTGATATTTTAGATTTTGCTATTGACGGTACTAATGTATGTAATGATTCTATATCTTTTTTTGTGTATGTGCTATATGATTTTAAATTCCATTTTAATGTATCTAAATCTTGTTCATATACTCTTAACTTTGCTTCTTTATCAAAGTTTTCATACGGAAGAGGAAAATCTAACCTACTTATGTTATGTCTATTATAATATATATGTTCTTCTTCTAATTGCTTTTTAATATATTCTATTATATTTATATCTTTTATTTCACCAGTGTTGTCATCATAGTATTCTCCTAGTATTTCTTTTCCATTTTCTATATTAAGATTTTCTATTGTTTTTTTGGTTAATCCATCTATGTATCTACTAAATTTTTCATAGAGTGTTATTTTTTGCTGTAATGATGGCGTGATTGAAGCAATAACTAAGGCATCCATAGCATGATGTAGATGATTTTCTCTATCTTTATTAATGTCTTTTTTCATATCTTCTGGTAACCTATATGTTTTTGATATATAACTATGAGTTAGTCTGTTAAATCCCCATCTTGCTCTTAATTTGGAAGTTATAGCACCTGGATACATATTTACTTTTTCTACATTTAAGTATGCTTTTATTAGAGATGATAATTCTCTGCTTATATATTTAGTATCATTAAGATTTTGATCTCTCATTTCTCTTTCGGTGTCAAAGTCTAATTTTTTTAGTAGATAATTATCCTTTTTCTTTTGAGATATTGTTAAACTATTTATATAAGTTTCATATTCATCCCATTTTTGTGTTTTTCCAAACCATTCATATGGTGTTCTGTTTCTTTTTTCTTGATTTTCTTTTGTATATACTAGAGTTTTATTTAAGTAGTTATCATTATATGTTCTGGAATATGGTAATATATGATCTATTTGTACAATATTATTTCCAAATAAATCTTCTATAGATATTTTTTTCATACTATAACCACAAAATTCATTTTGTTCTTCCCATAATTTATACTTTAACAAATCAGTACTTGATATCTTATCTGTACTAACAAACAATCCTAATTCTACCAATTGATTTTTAATTTTTTCATTTTCTGCTTGTTTTTCAAGATTATTTTTTGTAATATCATTTCTTTCTTGCCTTGACTTAGCAAGTTCCCTAGCAGTTTCTATATTAATTATTTTAGGCATTCCATATTTTTTTATTATTGAATTTATTACTTTTCTTGTTTGAGTTAATGATCTGATTACTCTTTGATTAGTAATTGTATCATCTACATAAATTGGCACTAATAAATCTTTTTTCTCTGTCTTACTGAATAAATTCGAATGGTCGTAACCTAACAGCTTCATAGCGGTATCATATGTATTTCCTTCAAGCATTAATGGAATTAACTTCTTAATTAAATCTGTGGACAACATTAAATGATCTTTAAAATTTGGAAGCAGTTCTACAAAATGAATATCTTCAAATATGTTATCTATATTTTCTGATTCCTTAATCTTATTAAGTATGTCTTCATTAACTTTATAATTAGTACAATATAATGCAAGTTCATCTAATAATTCTATATTATCTTTAAATTTTTCCCATATATCATTACTATAAGCTTTTATTATACTATCTTTTAGTATATGATAACCTCTTAATTCTATTAATGTTTTACTTAGTAATTTATCAGTATATAATTTATTATATAATTCTTTTTCTTCTTCAGATAATTCACTAATAAGTATTTTTGTTTCTTTTTTGACATTTAGTTTTTTCTTTAATTCTTCAATGACTTTGCCATATTCTTTTTTTGATAATGATAAATCTTTAAATTCGATATTACCATCTAATTCTTTTGCTAAATCTTTATATGTTATTATTTTTTTATCTTTTGCTTTTTCAATGATTTCTTTTATTTCTTCGTTTGTTAATCTAGTGTATTCGCTATTTTCTTTTTTGTATTTTAAATTTACTAATTTAGTTAATGATACATATAATTCTGATGATGGTGCTCTTTTTGGAGCTCTTGGATTACCATCAAATTTACATTTACCGGTCATCTTTTCAATTAAATCTCCACCATATGGGGAATTTCCCCCTGGACCTTTAGCATAACTCCTCCTAGAATTATATATTTCTAAGTATTTATTTTTAAAGTCTTTATCTATTAATTCAAATCTTATTTGGCTATCTAAGACTTTGGTAATTTCTTCCAAATACATTTCATTTGTTACAGATATTTTATAATCTCCAGGACTATTTTTAATTTTGTTTTTAAACTTTTCATCTTTTATATACATTTCCGATATAGTACGATAATTATTTTCTTTCATTATCTTTTCGTTTTCTTTAATAGCACTTAGTACTTTACCAGAATCGTTATCAGATGCTTCTTCTCTATTTGATTTATATCCTCTTTTCTTTGCATAATGTACTAATATTATTGATAGTTCATCATTCGTTAATTTTTTATCTAGTGCTTCAACTTTTAATATATATGGATTTGTACTCTTTTCTTTATAATAATTGTTAATCATATTATCAAAAATTATAGATAATTCTTCATTTTTTACAGAGACTATATTACTATTAATATTACCTTTTAAATAGCCATTTTCATATAATAAATTTCTTACTCTGTCTAGTCTAAATTCTCTTCTTCTTGATATTCTTCTGGCTCCTCTTTTTTCTCTTCTTTCTTTTGCTCTACTATCACCTGTTTTTTCTACTTCACCAGGAGTAAATATCCTACTACCAACATCAATTATTTTATATGGGTTATTATTTGTATCTAGTTCTAATAATCCCCATCCTACTGAAGATATTCCTATATCTAAACCTAATATGTAACTTTTTTCCATTTTACTACCTCTTTCTTTCATCGTTTGTATATAATTAAATTGTACAAAATATTACCAATATTGTCAATCTAAATATCATATACATCTACTAAATTTATTATTTTTGATTTTATCATATACTTATATTTGTAAACTAAATATACTTATAAATTGGTTATTTAATATGCTAAATTATTTTTTGTTAACTATTAGTCTATTTAATTTTCTTAAAAAATAAAACAGTTAGGTTGTTTGCTGAACTGTTTTGTCTTCTTTATTTAATTCTTTTTCGATTCTATTTAATACATATTTTTTTTCATTTGGATATTTAGTATAAAAAGTCATTATGGATACTCCTATATCATTACATATTTTTTTGACTTTTAAATCTCTATCTTTTCTTTTACGCTGATTATGTGTTTCGTCATTTATTTCTATTAATAATAGTAATTTTTTATAATCTTTAGTGAAAATTGCAAAATCTATATTTCTAAATAATTCATTATAGTATTTGTTATTATTCATTTTTTTTACTATTGAAGCTAGATTTAATTGTGGTACTATTATATATTCGTCTTCTAAAGTCTTTAATATTTGATAAAATTTATACTCATAAGCAGTCATTAATGGTTTTAGCACGTATATGGTTTCTTCTTTTTTGTCTTTTGGTTTTGTTTCTTTTATTATTCCTAAAAAAACTAATATTTTATATATTATATTCATTTTATTACTCCTATCACATTATATACAATTATAATATTTTTTAATTTCGTTTTCTTTTATATATAATATATATGTAATAATCTTTATGCTGAAACTATTTTTGTTAACTATTAGTTAATAAGTAACTAGATTATTTATTACTTGTACTATTGATTAAGTTTAATATAAACATAATGGGCCAAAACATTATTTGAAATATTAGTTTGAAAGTATATTCTATTAGTTTAAATGGCCAGATTAATAATTTTATTAACATATATATCTTCCCTTCTTATATATTTATAATATCATACTTTGATTACTTTTACAAATGATTAAGATGTGTATTTTATATTTACTTTGTTATATAAATAAGTTATAATAAATTAAGAAAGAGAGTTGATATAAATGGATAAGTTAATAAGAGATGCTTTAAATAAGGAAATTAAAAGGCAAAATGATAATATTGAACTTATTGCTAGTGAGAATTATGTATCTAAAGATATTTTAGAACTTCAAGGTAGTGTTTTTACTAATAAGTATGCTGAAGGTTATCCTTCTAAAAGGTATTATGGTGGATGTGAAAATGTTGATGTTGTTGAGGAGTTAGCTATTTCATATGCGTGTGAATTATTTAATTGTAAATATGCTAATGTTCAACCTCATAGTGGTAGTTCTGCTAATATGGCTGTATATAGAGCACTTCTTAATAAGGGTGATAAAGTTATGGGGATGAATCTTTCTGATGGTGGTCATCTTACTCATGGCCATATTCTTAATTTTAGTGGTATTGATTATGAAATTGTCGATTATAGGGTTGATTCTGATACAGGTTATTTAGATTATGATAAGGTTAGAGAGATTGCTTTAAAAGAAAAACCTAAAATGATAATAGCGGGTGCAAGTGCTTATTCTAGAAGTATTGATTTTAAGAAATTTAGAGAAATTGCTGATAGTGTTGGTGCTTATTTATTTGTTGATATGGCTCATATTGCTGGGCTTGTAGCGGCACATTTGCATATGAATCCTCTTGATTATGCTGATGTTGTTACTTCTACTACTCATAAAACTTTAAGAGGCCCTAGAGGTGGTATTATTCTTACTAATAATGAGGATATAATTAAAAAAATTAATAAGACTATTTTCCCAGGTATTCAAGGTGGTCCTCTTATGCATATTATTGCTGCTAAAGCTGAATGTTTTTATGAAGCATTACAACCTTCGTTTGTTACTTATCAAAAGCAGGTGTTAAAAAATATTAAGGCTTTAAGTGATTATTTAATTAGTAAAGGTATGAAGGTTATATCTGGTGGGACAGATAATCATTTGATTTTACTTGATGTTTATAATTCTATTGGTATTACTGGTAAAGAGGCTGAAGCTATTTTGGATAGTGTTCATATTACGGTTAATAAGAATACGATTCCTAATGAAACACTTAGTCCTATGGAGGCTAGTGGTATACGTATTGGTAGTCCTGCTATGACTACTAGGGGTTTAAAAGAAGATGATTTTGTTTTAATCGGTGATATTATTTATAATGTTCTTAATAATTATAGTGACGATAATGTTTTAGAGAAAGAAAAATGTAGAGTACTTAGTTTAACTAGTAAATATAAGATGTATGATTAGGTGATAATATGGAAGAATTATTAGCGGTAAAATTAAGACCTAAATCTTTAGAAGATATTATTGGTCAGGAACATTTAGTTGGTAAGGATAATGTTATATATAATTTGGTTAAGAATAAGAAGTTATTTTCAATGATTTTATATGGTCATCCTGGTATTGGTAAAACTAGTATTGCTACCGCTATTAGTAATGAACTTGATGTTAGATATAGGTGTCTTAATGCTGTTGTTAATAATAAAAAGGATTTTGATATTGTTATTGAAGAAGCTAAATTATATGGTAGTATGATTTTAATAGTGGATGAAATTCATAGACTTAATAAGGATAAACAGGATATATTACTTCCTTATTTGGAATCTGGTATTATTACTTTGATTGGGATGACTACTGCTAATCCTTATCATGCTATTAATCCTGCGATTAGAAGTAGATGTCAGTTATTTGAACTTAAGGATTTAACTACTAATGATATTATGAAGGGTATTGATAAGGCTGTTTCTTCTAATTATTTAGAGGGATTGACTATAGATGATGACGCTAAAGAATATATTGCTATTTTAGCAGGCAGTGATCTTAGATTTGCTTATAATTTACTTGAGGTGGCTTATTATAGTGCACATGATAGACATATTACTATTTCTGTAGTTAAGAAGATTAGAAATAGAGCTAATAGTTATAGTGATAAAAATGGTGATGGATACTATAATGTTATTTCAGCTTTTCAAAAGTCTATTAGAGGTAGCGATGTTAATGCTTCTCTTCATTATTTGGCTAGACTTATTGAGAGTGATGATTTAGATATTATTACTCGTAGATTATCTGTTATTGTCTATGAAGATATTGGACTTGCTAATCCTAGTATGGGACCCAAAGTAGATGCAGCGATTAACTCGGCTTTAAGGCTTGGGCTTCCTGAGGCTAGAATACCTCTTGCAGCTATTGTTATTGAACTTGCTTTATCTCCTAAAAGTAATTCAGCGGAAACGGCTATTGATCTTGCTTTAAATGATGTTCGAAGTGGTAATATATCTGATGTTCCTAATCATCTTAAGAATCCTTCTAGTGATTATAAATATCCTCATAATTATAAGAATGATTATGTAAAACAACAATATTTACCTGATAGTCTTATTGATAAAAAATATTATTATCCTAAAGAGAATAAGAATGAAAAAATACTTAAAGATATTATGGATAAATTAAGTAAATTATAAAAGGAATACAATTATTGTATTCCTTGTTTGTTTTCTATTTCTTTATATAACTTATCTTTTAATTCTGGATATATTTGAAGAAATGACTCTACGGCTCTACTATTTTTATTATACCTAGCAAACTTAGGTATTAAATCACTATTATCTAGAGGAATATAATCAGGTCTATTAGGATACAAATACAAATTTACATCTCCCCCCTTCGCCACTTTTATTAATTCATCATATAAATTAGGAATAAATTCTTCTTTTAGCACTTCCTCATCATAATTACTTACTACTTCGGCACTCCAACCTGTTTTGCCCTCGGCAAAGTTTTTACTACTTAATGTATAAATAGAACCACTAGTATTAAATATCTTACGAAACATTCCTTTTTTTCTTTCTACTAATGTTATTTTAGTAGTTTTCCCATTTCCTGATAAAAAATAATATAAATCACTATGCATTGGCGAAGAAAATATTATTGCAACTACCTTTGAATATGTCCCGTATACCCATTCTTTCATATGTGTACTTTCATTTCTTTTAATTACTTTTAAATTAGGAATATGACTACCATGATACACGTATTTCATTTTACTTCCTTTTTGCTAAAATTCTACTATAAGTTGGGTTAACATCTTGTATATTATATTTTGCATTTAGTATATATTCTTTTAATTCTTTTAATATACCTTTTTGAATATAACATGATATATTTATTCCTTCTAATTCTGATAAGATACTATTGGCATTACAGCCTGAATAACAATTTTTATAATATTCACAGGTTTTAATACATTCATCTCTTCTTAAGATACTTTTCTCTAACAATTTTAAAAAATTATCATTCATAAAAACTTCGCTTATAGAAGTAATATCCTCAATATTACCAAGATTGTATTCATCTGTACATAGTCTATCGCATGGATATATTATTCCATCAGAATCTAAACATAACCATTTCCCTAAACATGAATTAAAAGTACATACTTTTGAATGTTCATTAAGAACTAGATTTACTAATTCTTCACAAGTCGTAACGTTAATATTACATGTTTTATCATTTATCCAGTATTTAAAGAAATTAGTAAAATATTTTATGTATTCATTCGGATCTAGAGATGGTAATCCTCCTTTTACGGCAGCTCCATCATTAAACATTGGATTAATTTTCATACTTAGATTCATTGATTTAAAATACTCATATTCATTTATTAAATTTTTTACATTATTTTGATTTATCACTATTATAGCGCCGGGATTGTAGTTATTTTTTTGCAGTAATTTTATACCTTCTAATGTTTCATAGGTATGTCTACGCATCAATTCATTATTTAAGCCATCAAAGGATAAACCTATATTAGTATTGGTCCTATTAAAGAAATTAACTATTTTTGGTGTTAAAAGAGTACCATTGGTTTGCACCGAAAACATAAACTTTGAATTTTTGCTATCACAATAGTTATATATCTCTTCATAATAGTCGAGAGACACAGTAAGTGCTTCTCCACCATGCCAAACTAAATTAATGTATTTATAATTTTCTGATAATAAATCAATATATTTTTTTAGCTTATTCATATCTAATAATTTCTTTTCATATCCATATTTTTCATGAAAACAATAATTACATCTTAAATTACAATTATGAGTTGGTTTTATTAAAGTATTAATTTGTGACATTATCTTTTACTTTTATTTTTACTTTTGAATTTACGACGTAATTATCATGTGTATCGCAATGATAATCCGGATCTCCAGGACCGCTATCATCATGTAATGAATATATTGTTCTTTCATTTGAATTAGCCTGTTTTTGATAAGTTTGATAAAGTTCCATTAATCTTTTAAATTTTGTTAAATCTGCTTTTAACATAATTACCTCCTTTTTTTAATTTTACAATACTTTTAATTTTAATCATGTAACTTATTTGGTTACATAATATATAATATTTATTATTAATATAGTTAATTATAAGTTAACATAAAATAAAGGAATACAATTATTGTATTCCTTTATTTCTTTATTATATCTTGTAATATATAATTAGCAGCATATATACCCGCTACTGAAGGTACGGGCATCATTGAGGCTATTACTTCTTTATTTGTGTTATTTGGTTTTTCTGAAGAGAATACACACATAACTTTTCCTCTTATTTTTTCATCTTTGATATATTTTCTTAGAGATTTAGCTATTGGATCATAACTTGTATCTTTTATATCACATATTTTTATTTTTGTTATATCTAATTTTTTACCCATACCACATACTGTTAAGAGATTTATATTTTTTTCTTTACATAGTTTTATTAATAATTTCTTTACGATAACAGTATCACAAGCATCTATTATATAATCATATTCTTCTTCGAATAATATATTTATATTATCTTTAGTTATTTTTTCATTTATTTTCTTTACTTTGATATCTTTATTTATTTCTTTGATTCTTTTTTCCCATTCATTTACTTTATAATTACCTATATTATTACTATTTGCTATAACTTGTCTATTTATATTAGAGTAGTCAATTTTATCATAGTCTACTATCGTTATATTTTGAATACCACTTCTTACAAGGGTTTCGATGGCATAGCCTCCTACTCCACCAGTACCTAATACTAAGATGTTTTTTCTTTTTATTTTGTTTAGATTATCTTCTCCAATTAAGGCTAGTGTTCTTTCATACATTTTATTTCTCCTTATATATTGGTACTTTTTCTTTAAATTTATCATTTAAAATGGTTATATCTTCATCTTTTAGATTGTTTTTATCTACTATAAGAGCTCTATTTTTATTTATATATAGATAGTATGAGTCTTTTGTATTTATTACTTTATATAGTTTATCATAATCTATATATTCTTCTTTATCTGTTGTTATTTGGAAGTTGTTTTTTTTGAATATATATTTTATTTTGGTATTTATGATATTATCTTTTTTATTTTGGATTCTTTTATAGTTTATATTTGGTAGCATATTGGTATTTAATTCTAGTATACCAAATAAGGCAAAGATAAAGGCTATAAAGTCTAACCAAGTATTATATTTATAATTTATAAAAAAGTAAATTATTAGAATGGCTATTAGTATATTAATTAGTATTCTAGTAGTTTTTATTTTTTCAAAGTAATATATTTTTAAGAATGTTTTTATTTTTTCTTCACTATATGTAGTGGTCGTTTTTATTTCTTTCATTTTTACACCTCTCACATGTATTAGTATAACATAAAAATATAATAAAAAAAAGACCCAGATGGACCGACTCTGCAAGATAAAACCCGCGGCGTACTGTCACAGGTGGGTCAGCACAACAAAGTAATTAGGATCCTTACTTATAAGCAAGTATTCAACACATAAATTGTATTAGCTCCCCTATTAATATCTTTAGTCGGTTTTATACTAAAGATGTCGTATCCTCTAGGTAATTTAATTATATCATAGTTATATATTTTTCTCAATATTTTTTATATAACTTTACATTTATTTCTTTTTCTTTAAGATATATGTAGTATTATCTTTAATTGTTTCTGGAGTTATGATTAATTCGCTATAAACTTCTGGATTAGAAGCTATTTCAAATGAAGCATAAGATAAGGCTGCTTCTATTATTGAATCTAAACTACGAGCACCAAATCCTTTTTTCTCCGCTGATGAGGCTATTTCATTTATGGCTTCTTCAGTAATTGTTAATTCTATTCCTTGCTTTTGTAGGAACTTTTGATTTGTTTGTAGGGCACTATTTCCTGATTTTATAATTCTTATATAACTATCATGATTTAGTTCATTCATTTGTACTATAACTGGGAATCTTCCTATTAGTTCTGGTATCATACCATTTTTAATAAAATCCTCAGTTGTTAAATCTTTGTATTGTTTTGGTTTACTCTTTTGCTCAAAGCCTACTACTTTATCAGGAATTAGTTCTATACGAGACCAGCTTCCCATACCAACTATCATTAATTTACTTGTATCGAAAGTATATTTTTTGCTATGCCACATTATATCGTATTTTCCGTCTTCAACTATTTTTAATAATGCTTCTTGGACATCTTTTTGGTTTACTTGACTTTGTGTTTTGTTTGTTTCAGATAATTTATCTAATTCGTCAATTATTAATATTCCTTTTTCGGCTTTTTCTAAGTCACCATTTGTGATATCTAGTAGTGATTTTAACATTTCTGATACATCTCTACCTACATATCCTGATGCGGTATATTCTGTTGCATTGGCTATATAGCATGGTATGTTTACATTTTTTGTTAATTGTCTAAATATTTCTGTTTTACCAACACCAGTGCTACCATTTATTAAAATATTTCTTGATTTGTTAGTGGAAAAATTATTGTATTGTTTCCATATGGCAGTTAGTATTTTTTTGATAGGTTCATTTTGATCAATTACATTTTTAGTTATTTCAGTATATAACTTATTAACATTGATATCTATTTTGTTTTCTTTTTCTTTATTTGTTACTTGAAGTTTTGTTTGGTTTTCATTTTTTGGTTCTTCTATTTGTTTTTCATATGTTATTTTTATACCAAATTCTTCTTCTATTTCTGAAAGTACTTCAGGATAATATGTTATATAGAAAACTAAAATATCTCTATCTAAAAGAATACTTTCTTTACTATATTTGTCTTTATCATAGAAGTTAATCATTGGTGTACATTCATCACTAAATTGATTTAACTTATATTTGTATTTTTTTGCATAATATAATATTAATGCTTTTATAACTGCTGGTGGTAATAATGGGAATTGCTTATTGTATTCTGCTAAGCTTTTTCTAGCGGCAAAACCATAAGTGTTACCTTCGATTATATGATGATATGGTGTACCATGTTCATCAATTAATTCTTCTTCTTCGCCATCATATGTTCCTATTACCACTTTATATGGTACATATTCTAAAGTTCCATAATTTCTTTTTAATTTGTATATTATTGCTATATCTTTTACTTCTTCTAAATTATTCATAAATCCCCCTACTAAAATTAATCTCTAATTTTTATATGTGTTTCTCTTAGTTGTTTTTCAAATACTTCATTTGGACAGCCCATCATTTGGTCGGAACCATTAGCTCCTAATGGAAAGGCTACCATTTCCCTTATATTCTCTTCATCTTGTAAAAGCATTAGTATTCTATCTATACCAGGAGCCATTCCGGCATGAGGTGGTGCTCCATATTGAAATGCTGTATATAGACTTCTAAATTTGTTTTCTACGTCTTCTTCTGTATATCCTGCTAATTCAAATGCTTTTTTCATTATTTCAATATTATGGTTTCTTACAGCTCCTGAAGCCATTTCGTAGCCGTTACATACAAAGTCAAATTGATGAGCTACAACATTTTCCATATTTTCTTTTGTTAAAGCTTCTATACCACCTTTTGGCATACTAAATGGATTGTGTCCGAAATCCCAAGTGTTTTCTTCTTCATTGTATTCATACATTGGAAAATCATTTATGATACAAAACTCAAATTTGTTTTTATTTATTAAGTCCAATTCGTTACCTAGTTTGGTACGTAATAAACCTGCTAATTTATCTATTTTATGTTTGTTATCTGCTAGAATAAATAGTGCACTACCTTTATTTAAATGACATTTTTCTATTAGTTCTTTTCTTAAATCATCAGTTAAAAATTTGTCAATTGATGACTTAAATGTCATATCTTCATTTACTTTTATATATGACATACCAGCAGCTCCTAATGACTTTATGTATTCTTCTATTTTTTTATACCATGAATTTGACTTATCAATATTATCTACTTTTATTCCTCTTATATTTAATGTTTTAAATGGTTCAAAAGTACTTTTTGATAATATTGTTGTTAAGTCTTCTATTAGCAATGGATTTCTTAAGTCTGGTTTGTCTGAGCCATATTTTAGCATTGCTTCTTTGTATGGTATTCTTTTAAATGGTATAGGAGATACTTCTTTATCACTGAAATGAGTAAATATATTATAGAAGATTTTTTGTCCTACTTCATATACATCTTCTTCATCAACGAAAGACATTTCTAAGTCTAATTGATAAAATTCACCATATAATCTATCACTACGTGGATCTTCATCTCTAAAACATGGGGCTATTTGGAAATATTTACTAAATCCTGAGCACATTAATAATTGTTTGAATATTTGAGGCGCTTGAGGTAAAGCATAAAATTTACCTTTATATTTTCTTGATGGTATTATGAAGTCTCTAGCACCTTCTGGAGATGATGCTGTTATGATAGGAGTTTGAATTTCAGTAAAATTCATATCTTTCATTATTTTACGCATGTAGTCTAATACTTTTGTTCTAAATAGTATTTTGTCATGTACTTCAGGATTTCTTAAGTCTAAATAACGATATTTTAGTCTTGTATCTTCAAAGGCCTCTTTGCTATGATTTATTTCAAATGGTAATACGTTATTTGCTGCTCCTAAAAGTTCATATGATGATATTAATACTTCTACTTCACCAGTTTTCATGTTTGGATTTGTCATACCATCGGCACGATGTCTTACTATTCCTGTTGCGGTAATGGTACTTTCTCTTGTTAAGGTACTAAATTTATCTATTTCTTCGCTTATTAATTGAATAAGTCCTGTTTCGTCTCTTAGTGTTAAGAATACTAGACTTCCTAGATTTCTTATTTGTTCTACCCATCCTGCTACTTTTATTTCTTCACCGATGTTTTCTTTTGTTACTTCGCCACAATAAATTGTTCGATATTTATTTTTCATTTTATTCCTTCTTTCATAAATAAAAGCACATTAAATGAACCTATAGGGACGGATTATTATTCGCGGTGCCACCCTACTTCACTTAATGTGCGCTTTTGTTAGTTTTATATCGGAAACTATCCGTTCTATCTTTTTGTTACTACTTGTCACTAATAGTAATAGAAACTATAATTATTATATAATTATTACATTTGATTGTCAATTGGTTTAAATATTATTTTGATATTTATTTGATTTTTTTCTTACTTTTTGTGTCTTCTAAAGATTTAATATCATTTTCTAAAATACTAATATAACTTTTCATTATATTATTTGTATTTTCTTCTAAAGTTTTAGTTATAGCATTAGCGTTGTAATTATTATTTTTAAATGATGTTATTATGTTAATTGTATCATTTATATGTTTACTACTTTTAGATACATATGAATATATTTTTAATATTTCTTTTTCACTTAATGTATTTATTTCGTCATTACTTAATGTTCTTTGATATAGTTTTGTGAAATTATCTACTAGTTCTTTCTTTTCTGTATCTTTTACGATATCTGAATTTAAGATATATACTAGATAAGTAATCATATGATATTCCGCTAATAATAATGTATCGTCTTTTTCTCTTTCCTCGATTACGATACTCATACTTTTATATAATTTGCATAGTTTTGCTGGTGATATATATTTTAAGGCATTCTTTAAGTATTTTGTATTTTCTTTTGGAATGATATTTTTTATATCTTCTCCTTTTACTATTATATTAGAATTCATATTTATAAATAAGTCATTAAATAATTCATTATTATTTACTCTTTCCATAATTTCTCCTCACTGCTATATAATATCATAATTTTTTAATTATTTCAATAAGAATTGTTTTTTTCTAATGACCTTAGGCATTAGAAAACCTAGAGTGACTACAGGCACGAAAGGCAAAAAGAAAAAGAAACAGTTATTTTTCGAGCATTATTGTTATTGGACCATCGTTTATAAGGGATACTTTCATATCTGCTCCAAAAATTCCCGTTTCTACTTTAATATTTTCTTCTTTTAATTTGTTATTAAATTTATCATATAGTAAAATTGCTTTATCACCATTTAAAGCTTTGATGTAAGATGGTCTTCTTCCTTTTCTGGTATCAGCATATAATGTAAATTGACTTATGGATAAAATACTACCATTTACATCTATAAGACTTTTATTCATGACACCATTTTCATCATCGAATATTCTTAGATTTATTATTTTATCTACCATATAATCTATTTCTTTGTCGGTATCACTATCTGTAAAACCCACTAATAACATTAAGCCTTTGTTTATTTGCCCTACTATTTTGTTATCTACTTCTACACTTGATGACAATACTCTTTGGACTAATACTTTCATTAGTTCATCTCTCTTTCTACTTTTTCAATGAAGTTTAAATTTAATAAGTCATTCATGAATTTTTCTAATTTTTCTTTGTTTTCTACTAATACTGTCATACTGTATACTTTAGCACTACTTTTGTTTATAGTAGATATGCTATCTATTATTATGTTATTGGCGGATGCCTTGGTTATTATGTCTAGTAGATTGTCATATGCACTAGTATATATTAAGATATCTGAACTGTATTTCTTTGATATGTTATTATTCCATTTAACATTTATTAATCTTTCATCAATATCAATTATATTTTTGCAATTACTACGATGAACTGTAATTCCTGAACCTCTGGTAATATATCCTATTATGTTATCTCCAGGTATTGGCTTGCAGCAGCCACTTAGATTAGCTTTGATTTCAGCCATGCCTTCTACTAAAACATCGTTATTTTTTATACTTGTCTCTTTATGTGAATTATTTTCATTTATTTTAGTGGCTAAATCTGGCTTTTCTTCATCTTTTTTGTTTATTATTTTTATTATTGATATTGGAGTATGTTTACCTAGACTAATATCTACATATAATTCATCTATATCTTTAAGCTTTAGCTCGTTTAGTATTATATCAATATTTTTATTAGATAAAAATTCATTTATACTTATATTTTCTTTTCTTAATTCTTTTTCTAATAATTCTGATCCTTTTTCGATATTTTCATCTTTTTCTAATTTACTATAATATGATTTAATTTTGTTTTTGGCTCCTGAAGTTACTACAAAGGATAACCAGTCTTTACTTGGCTTAGAAGCTTTGTTAGTATTAACTTTGATTATATCACCAGTGGATAGTTTGTAGTCTAATGGAACGATATTATCATTTACTATGGCTCCTATAATTCTATCCCCTACTTCACTGTGAACTTTATAGGCAAAGTCAACAGGAGTTGAACCAGTAGGTAATTCTATTACATCTCCTTTTGGTGTATATACATATATAACATCGTTTGATAGTATATCTTTTTTTACTGAAGAGACAAATTCTTCTGATGTATTGGAATCTTCATTTAATTCTATTATGTTTCTAAATATTTGTAGTTTTTGTTCTGTGGCGTCTTTTATACTCTTTTCACCATTTTTATTTTCTTTATATGACCAATGAGATGCTATACCATACTCTGCTATTTTGTCCATTTCATATGTTCTTATTTGTATTTCGAAAAGTTGTCCATCAATACCAAAAACTGTTGTATGTAAGGATTGATATAAATTTGTTTTTGGCATAGCTATATAATCTTTAAATCTTTTTGGTACTGGTTTATATTTTGAATGTATTAAACCTAATGCTAAGTAACATTCTTGTTCAGTATCTACGAATACTCTAAGGGCTAATATATCATATATATCATCAAATTTTTTACCCTTACATAGTTTATTATATATACTATAAATACTTTTACTACGACCTTTCATTTCATGAGGAATGTTATGCTCAGTAAGTAAATCAGATACTTCATTCATCATTTTACTTACCGCTGCATCACGTTCAGTCTTTTTTAAGTTTAGTTTTTCTACTATATCAAAATATGCTTCTGGTTTTAGATAACGAAGCGATAGATCTTCAAGCTCACTTTTAATTTTATAGATACCAAGTCTATGGGCTACTGGAGTTAATATTTCTAATGTTTCTTTGGCCTTTCTTTTCTGTTTTTCTTCAGATAATACATCTATAGTACGCATATTATGTAGACGATCCGCTAATTTTATTATTATTACTCTTGGGTCTTCGGATAGTCCTACGAGAATTTTTCTTTGATAAGCTGCTGAAGCTTCGTAATCTGATGAAAAGTTTAGTCTGTTTATTTTGGTAACACCATTTACAAGTAAAGCTACTTCTTTACCGAAAAGGCCTTCTATTTCTTCATATGTAGCATCAGAATCTTCAATGGTATCATGAAGAAGCGCCGCTGCCATACATGGTGCATCAGCAGATATTTCGGTTAATATTAATGCAACATTAAGGGGATGCAATATATAGTCATCTCCAGATATTCTTTTTTGACCAAAATGTTTTTTCTCGGCATATTCATATGCAGACCTAACTAATTTTATATCTTCTTCGTTATTATTGTATTCTTTAAACTTATCAATAAGTTCATCAATGGTAATATATTTTGTCTTAGTACTCATTATTTCACCTTCTTATTTAACTATTATAAGAGGAAAAATACTTTCCTCTTATAATTAACAATTAACACCTTTAACTTTTAATTCTTCTACTTCATCTAGTTTCTTTTTTTCTTTTTTAGGTTTAGTTATTCTTCTAGACTCTAGTATTAACCATAATTGGTTAGATACATATATTGAAGAGAAAACACCCGCTATAAATCCTACTAATAAAGCTAAATTGAAGTTTAATATTTCACTTGCTCCAAAAATTATTAAACAAATTATTGGAATTATAGTTGTTACAGTAGTCATGATTGATCTAAAGAAAGTTAATCTTACAGAATCGTTTACGATATCTTTTAGTTTTTCTTTATCAATATTTTTTCTGTTTTTATAATTTCTTCTTATCATATCGAATGTTACAATAGTATCATTTATAGAGTATCCTATAATGGTAAGAAGAGCCGCTATAAAGATGGAATCTATTTCCAATTTAAATACTCCAAAGAAAATAGTTGTTATTAATACGTCGTGAAGTAATGCTGCTATACCTGATATAGCATAATTAAATCTAAATCTAATACTTACATATACTGTTATACCTAGAAAAGCTACTAATACTGCTATGATAGCATTTTTAATTAATTGTTTTTTTACTAGGTCTGATACTACATAGATATCTGCACTAGTATTATATTCTTCTTCTAGTTTTTCAGATAATTCTTTTACTTCATCTTTATTTAGTTTTTCTTTAATTGTTATAGTAGTTGAATCTTTAGTACTATTAATTTTATCGATAGTATATCCTTCTAATGATACTTTATCAGTTGTATTTACTGTTATACTAGTACCTCCAGTAAAATCTACTGCAAAATTAAATCCTTTTATTAGAGAATATGTAAGTCCTCCTACTATGACTATTAAAATTATTGGAAGCATAATTTTTCTTGAATTTACAAAATCTAATTTTTTGAATGGTATTCTTACTTCTTTAGCAGGAATTATTTTCTTTTTAGGTAATCCTATAAATAAATTTATTTTATTATCAAATACTCCACTCTTAGCAAATAATAGTATGACATATTTTTCTAGGTATACTAGGATGGCTATTGTTAAAATAATATTTATTATTAACATTGTCGCGAATCCTTTTACTGAACTTTGTCCTAAAATAAATAGTATTACCGCTACTATAAATGTTGTGATATTAGCATCTAAGATACTTGAAAGGGATTCCTCATTACCTAACTTTACAGCTTTTTCTAATGGAACACCAATTTTTAATTGATCCTTTATTCTTTCAAAAGTTATAATTGATGCATCTACTGCCATACCAATTCCTAATAACATGGCTGCTATACCTGGTAATGTTAATGTTCCTTGTATTAGATAGAATACTAGGAATGATGCCATTGTATATAGCATAACAGCTACACCTGCTATAAAGCCACTGAAATGGTATAAAAGTACAAGTGTTAGTATTACAAAGCATATACCAATAATACCCGCTATTAAAGTTTTGTTTAATGATGCTTCACCATAAGTGGCTTCAACTGTTCTTGAAGATATTTCAGTTAATTTGGTTGGTAGAGATCCTGAATTTATTAATTCTACTAATGATTTGGCTTCTTCTTCAGTGAAATTGCCTTGAATTATAACATCTGATGAAAAGGCTTGTGATACTCTAGCTGCACTTAAACATCTTGATGATGATAGTGATCCACATTTATCTTTTTCTTTGTAATATGAATCAGTATTTTCATCATAGTCTAACCAAATAACGATAATATTATTTGTCATGTCTTTTACACTGTTAGTTACATTATAAAATTTTTCATTATCTTTTATTGATAAACTTACAGCAGGATGTCCATACTGATCAGAAGTTACTTTTGCCGCTCCACCTAGAACATCAGCGGTCATTAGAAGATTATCAGAATAATCACGAAATGATAATACGGCTGTTGAAGATATTACTTCTCTTGCTTCATCTTTATTGGTGATACCCGCTAAGGCTATTCTGATACGATTACCATCTTCAATACTTATTTCTGGTTCATTTACTCCTAAAATATCTACTCTTTTTAAAATGGCTTTATATGTATTATATACCATATCTGAATCTAATTCTTTACCATCTAATGGTTCTATTTGATATAGTACCTCAAAACCTCCTTGAAGATCTAATCCATAATTAGTATGTTTAAATATTGGAATACATAAATATGCTGATATTAATAGTACACCAAATGATAATACTATTCCAGATATACACTTTATTTTTTTGTTTTTGTTTATTATTACTAGTAATAAAGCTATAAAACTTATTACACTTAATATAATTACTGCTATTTTCATAATATCGTCTCCTTCTTTATATTTAGTCTTCCTTTTTATTCTGGCTTTTTATGAATGTATCTACTTTGATAATATCCACGTCAATAATGTCGTTTACCATTTCTGATATAGTTAGATTTTGATCATAACGCCACTTATTTAATTTTAGATAGTTCCATATATCTAGCATACTAATATAGTCGTATTTTTCTTTAATCATTCTAAGCTTTACTTTTAAAGCTCCTTTTAGATCGTTAAAGAGTTCTTTTTCACTACTATAATCCATAACTAATCACCATAAGTTAATTATACTATATATTGGAAAAAAAGCAAAGAAAAAATAGCAACTTATGCTATTTTTCATCTTCATTTTTCCTTTTTTCAAATAATAATTCTATATCAATGTTTAAAGCATTGGCAATATTACTAACTGCATCGATTGAAAAGTTTTTCTTACTATTTGGAGCCTCTATTCGTCTGATAAATTCATGTGAATATTCAGTCTTTTCTGCTAATTCGGCTTGTGTCATTTTTCTCTCTTTTCGATAATGTTTAATATTCTTGGCAATTAGTTCATATATATCATAATGTTTTTCACGCTTTCTTTCCAACATGCATCACCTTAATGTTATTTTCTCACAAAATAACAGTTTTTTATGTAAACCATTTGGTTACATTATTAATATTTGTTGCTTATTTATGCTACATTTTGGTAATTACTTTTTATTTTTTTTAATGCCTTACCCTCCCCTCTTGATACCGCTACTTGATTCATTTTGAGAATACCTGCTATTTCTGTTTGTGTTTTATCTTCAAAATATCTTAAATAAATTATTTCTTTATCAGGGCTTGGAAGTTTGTTAATCATATCATATAACATTATATTATCTATATTATAATAATCTTTTTGATCGCCAATTGTATCGGATAATGATAAATCTTTACTATCAGTATATATTATTCTATCTAAACTATCCACTGGATTCATAGCAAGCATGACTTCATCTATTATTTTTTTATCTATTTCGATAAACATAGCTATTTCTTCATTAGAGGGTTCTTTCATTAATTTTTGACTTAAAATTATCTTTGCTTCGTTTATCTTTTTATATAATTTATAGTAGTCTCTTACTAATTTAATATTTCTACTATTATATACATAAGAATATATTTCACCATATATGTATTTATAGGCATAAGTAGAAAATTTTGTATTTTTATTATCTTGATAATTATTATATGCTTTTATTACTCCTTTAACCCCTTCTTGGTATAAATCTTCTTTATCATAATTTTTAAAATATTTGTTTATTATGGCATAAATAAGACCATCACAAGAGGTAATTATATCTTCATATTTATTCATTAGATCATCCTTTCAAATAGTTTAAAAGCATCATACTCATTATCTATTTTAGGAATATCTTTAAATAGTCTTTTTGATATGTTAAATTTATCACAGATAATTATATTTCCTTTATTATTTTTAAAGTTTTTATATAATTTTTTTAAATATTTTATACTATAACTATCTATTGAATATATATCATCTATGTTAATTACAATGTATTTAAAGTCTTCATCTACTATTCCTTTAACGGTATTTTTGTTTAAATCTCCCTTCACTCTTATAAAAAGTATTCCTCTTCTAAACTCCATACTAGTTTTTAACACTTTTATTCACCTCTATTATAATTTAGCATATCTTTTATTTTTAATATACATATTCGACAAAACTAGACCTTTATTTTTTTCGACATCTTTCACCTCCTAGTAATCCCTCTATATATATAAACACTAAAAAGGTTAAAAAAATGTAACTTTTTGGATTTTATTTAAAATTATTTAAAAAAATAAAAAAAGACTTATATTTTTAAGTCTCCTTTTATTATTTCTTGTAGATTACGAATAAATATTGTAAATATATTAGCTTTATCTATATTTTCTGTTACTGTTGCATCAATATTAGATATTACTTTATTGTTTTCAATAATATCGATGGTACCGATAGTATCTCCTTTTTTTACTGGAGCTATGATAGTAGAAATGTTTGTTTTATATGTTATATTTCTATCTTCATCTGTTTTTTTGCTTAAAATGGTTATTGTTTCTTTAGATGTTATATTTGCTTTTGTTTTTTTACCTAATTCCACTTTTACTGACTTTAGTTTTGTGTTATTATCAATTATATTTTTTACTGTATATATATTATATCCATAATCTAGCATTTTTGTTGTATCACTACTTCTCTTTGCCGCTGTGGGTTCATTCATTACTACGGTTATTAGACGCATGTTATCTTTTTTAGCAGTGGCTGTTAAGCAATAGCCTGCTCCTTTAGTAAAACCTGTTTTTAAGCCATCGGCTCCAGAATAAAATTTTACTAGTTTATTTGTATTGACTAGCCAGAATGGACTCTTAGTATCTTTTCTTAAATAGTCTTCATAAGTTGAACTAAATTCCAATATTTTTTCATGCTTTATTAATTCTTTGGCTATTAGTGACATATCGTAAGCACTTGAATAGTGATTATCAGTATCAAGTCCAGTAGAATTAACAAAATTAGTATTTTTTAAACCGAGTTCTTTAGCTTTAGTATTCATTTTTTTAACAAAGTTTTCTTCACTTCCTGCTATACGCTCGGCCATGGCAACTGTAGCATCATTTCCCGAGGCTATAGTTATTCCTTTTAACATGTCAGTGACGGACATTTTTTCACCAGCTTTTAGGAATATTTGACTTCCGCCCATGGATGATGCTTTTTCAGAAGCTGTTATTTGTTCATCCCATTTTAAAGTGCCTTTATCTATTTCTTCCATTATTAGGAGCATACTCATCATTTTTGTCATTGATGCTGGTGGTAATTTTTCATAAGCATTTTTTTGAAATAGTATTTCTCCAGTAGAAGCTTCTATCATAATGGCACTTTTTGCATCAGGAGCTAAGTCTTCTTTTTCTTCTGCATTGACTATAGAAAACAAAAAAAGACAGAATATAAATATTAATATTTTTTTCATATTATCACCTAGTAAAAACTATGCTTTTATTAATATTTTATTCTATCTATTTATTTAATTTCTTTTATTAAACTTTTGATTAAACGTTTTGAGTGTTCTTTTTGACTTCTTTTAAAATCGTTGTACGCATTATCAAATCTTGCAAATGATGCTGCTTCTACTTTTTTTAAGTAATTTTTATATGCTTCTTTGGTATTTTCATCATTAAATTTGCTTAAGTATGCTTTAGCATCTTCTTCACTTACAAATTTGCATTCTTTTTCACAAGTTAAGCCATAATTTGTAATACATGTTTCATGTGGACATTTTACACTTATAACTCTACCTGTTACTTTTTCTCTTATTCCTAATAGTGGTGTATAATTACATATAACTCTGAATTCTTTTAATTCATCGTTACATAGATTAACTTCAAAATAATTTTTTTTCATAATACTTCTCTCCTTGTGCTAATTATTATATGACATTTTATCTTATTTGTCAATATTAGAGATAATATAGGTATTTGTAGGTGTCATAAAATATGGTTTTGAGTAAACTATATTAGATATCACGTAAAGGAGGTATATATATGTATTATTACGGAGGATATTCTGGAGGTTATGGCAATAGTGGATGTGGTTGCGGAAGTAATATGAGCTATGCCTATCCTTCATACGGCTATGGCTATACAGGTGGTTATGGTTATGGTAGCAGTGCCGCTATTATATTAGTATTATTTATATTACTAGTAATTATAATAGGTTCAAGAGTAACTGCATAATATTTAGGGAAAATACTTCCCTTTTTTTTATTTTTATGTTAAAATATCTTCTGGAAGAAAGGAATGATTGTATGCTTAGAACAAAAGATATACTTGATGAAAAAGATCCACGTGTTAGAGCAGAAAATACAGATGTTGAATTTCCTTTAAGCTTAGAATATAAAAATATTATACCAGAAATGTTAAAACATTTAAGATACTCTCAGATTGAAAAATTATCAAAGAAGTATAACTTAAGACCTGGTATGGGGCTTGCTGCTCCACAATTGGGTATTAATAAAAACTTTTTTGTAGTTTGCTATGAAAGAAAAGAAGGAGTATTTGATGATTATGTACTTATTAATCCTAAGGTTATTTCTTATTCTGAGGAAATGATTTATGCTGGTGAAGGAGAAGGATGTTTAAGCGTTAATCGTGAAGTTGATGGTATTGTACCAAGACATGCTAGAATTACAGTTGAAGGATATGATTTAGAAGGTAATTTAATTAAATATCGTGTTCGTGAGGATTTGGCTATTGCTTTTCAACATGAACTTGATCATTTAAAGGGAATTTTATTTGTAGATTATATTGATCCTAGTGATCCATATAAAAATGCTGATAATATGCGTGAAATATAAAAAACATGTGATTAACACATGTTTTTTTATTTTAATACTAAGATTAATATGATTATTACTAATAATAGTAATATAGAACCTATAATTATTAAAATTTTATTATTTAGAAAACCATTTTTATTCATACTATTTAGTAAGTTGATTTTAAACATATCTCTCTCAGCATGAGATTTAGATATCATTACTCCTTTGTATGTTTGAAGTTCTTTCTGATGGCCTTCACTTAATATTTCTTCTGGAGTTATGGTATCTAACATTATTATTTTTTGATTTTCATAAAGAGTATAATGTAATACTACATCTCCATGTACTTGTGAGAACATTCTATCAGTAGGAAGCTTAAATTCATATTTAATTATTCCTTCTTTACTATTTTTGGATACAATCACTCCTTGCATGTTTCCATCACGTAATTTTGGTACACAGTCAAATATTAATTTTTTGTAAGCTAGCATATTATATTTTTTTAATGCTCTCGTTTTTTTGTTGAATTCGTTTTCATTTAAGTATTCTACTACATATGTATGCATTTTATCACCTATATACATTTTACTACATATTTGTTTTTTTTTAAATACTTTTTGATAAAATATTTGAAAAACGAAGAAAAATTAAATTTTCTTCGTTTTGATAAGCATTTTACTTTTACTTTTATTTAGTATTTGCCCAGCTTCTTTAATTCCTATTATTTTTTCATCTGAATTGTCTTGATGTTTCATTTTTTCTTCTTTATATCTTGAATATACCACTACATTTACAGCTGTATTAATGGTTGGATTACTTTTATAATATTCTTTTTCTTCATCATTCATTTTTTCTATGAATGATGTTGATTTTAGGCTATCTACTAAATATGGTTTTACTTTATTATATTTTATTACTTTATTGGCTGCTACGAATATATTGATTACTGGTAATAATAATAATAATTTTTTGTAATTTGTTTTCTTTTTATTTGGTTTTATTTCATTAGTTATGTTTTTAATATTTATTTTATATCCTTTATCTGATACGTCTTTATACATTCTAAAATAATTATATTTTACTATCATTATACTTGCTATACTTGTTACTACATAAGCTCCTAATATTAACATAAGTTTTCTTCCTTTCAGAGCTGCTATTATATCATTACTAGACTTTATTGTCAAATATTATTTGCTATTTATTTAAAGTGCTATTTCCTGTTTTATAGTCGATAATTATTCCATCTTGAATATTGTAAACAAAGACATTGAATTTTATTCCTTTTCCGTTATCTTCTATTGAGTATGCTTCCATTTCTACTCCGGTTGCTAATAGGTTATTTCCTTCAAATATTGGTGTTACACGATATAAAACATGATTATTTGTTTCTTTTATGTATTTAGCCACCTTATTTTCAAATTCTAACATGCCTATTGTATTCATGCTTCTGGTGCAAGTAATTAAATTTTTTTCATTAGCGTTTTCTCCTGTTAGTTGATACCCTATTAAATGGCATCTATTATATAGATATTTACCTTCTACTATATCATACTTTACTGTATGCCATCCGCTTGGTTTTATTCCTCCTATACTACCTCTTTTTTCTGTGGGCATCATACTTTTATCAATATTGGCATAAGCTGTTGTACATCTTCCTAGATTATCTAATTCACCATATTTTTCAAAAGTAGTTGTATTTTTTTCTTCTTCTTTGAAATATGGTTCATTATCGTTAATTATAACATATGATTTATTACTATATTCTGGTATTTCTTCTAACGACGATACTGTTGTTTCGGAAGTAGCTGTAGTATTACCTATGATATTGTTTATATCTATATTATAATATTCTATTACAAATATTATTAATATTGGTAGTAATGCTATACTATATTTTTTTAGTTTATTTTTTTTCATATTTATACCTCTTGTAGTATTATTCTACTACTATTACATTATAACATAAATATTATGCTTTATGTTATTTATTTAAAAAAATCAACTAGAAATAGTTGATCTTTTAAGTTATACTCAAAGTAATTTGAGTTTTTATTAAATATGGTGCTGAATGTAAGAATTGAACTTACCCCTGAAGCTTACCATGCTTCTGTACTACCACTATACTAAATCAGCGGAAATTAATATTATTTGAATAATATTAATTTTGCAAATATGATTAATGCAAGTATTACTCTATAGAAAGCAAAGACTGAAAAATCATGCTTTTTGATATAGTTTAGTAGGAATTTTATTGTTAAAATACCCATTGCAAATGATGTTATTATTCCTACTATTACTTCTTTAGTAAATACTAGGTCACCAACTTTTAATACTGTGGCACCACATATTACTGGTACTGATAATAGGAAGGTAAATTTTGTTATTGCTTCTTTTGATATTCCTTGTAATCTTCCTGCTAGAATTGTAGTACCACTTCTTGAAAAACCTGGTATTACTGCAAAAGCTTGAGAAATTCCTATTATTATTGCTTGCTTTAATGTTATATTTTCAAATTTTGTTTCTTTCTTATAATGCTTACTAGCCCATTTGTCTCCAACATATATTAGAACACCCATTACAGCTAGTGATAAAGCTATTAACCATATTTTGTTTCTTATTACATTTTCTATTATGTCATCTAGTAATAGTCCTACTAAAGCGGCAGGTATTGTTGCTACTACTAAATACCAAAACATTTTTCCGTTTGTTGTCTTCTTCTTTGTTTTTATATCTTTGATGGCTCCAATAAATAAGTCCCACCAATCTTTAAAGAAGAATACTAGTACTGCCATCATTGTACCAAAATGTAGTGCTACATCAAAAGCTAATGATGATTCTTCCCAACCAAATAGGTATGGGAATAGTATTAAATGAGCTGATGATGAGATTGGTAAAAATTCGGCTATCCCCTGAATAATTCCTAATATTATTGCTCTAAATACAGTCAAAATTATTCACCTTCTAATTATTTTCTTTTAATACTTCTACTGCTTTTTCCATGGCCATATTGTATTTTAATACTTCTTTTGAACCGAATTCTTTCATTATTTCTTCTTCAGTTACATTATAGTTTTTGGCTATTTTTGCTATTTCTTTATCAATATCTTTATCTTTAATTTCTATTTTTTCTTCTTTGATTATTGCTTCTAATAAATAACGATATTTTAATCTTGTTTCAGCTTCTTTTTTGATATCTTTCATGATATCTTCTTTTTTTACACCAGCATAAGCGTAGTATAATTCTTCATTTACACCTTGCATTTCTAATCTTTTTACGAAGTCTTTATACATTTTATCTGCTTCTGCATCGATTATTTCTTCTGGAATTTCAATAGTCATATTTGATGATGCTTTAGCTAATAAATCTTCAACAAATTTGTTTTCTGTGTCATGTTCTTTTTGAGTCTTTATTTCTTCTTCAACAACTTTATTTAATTCTTCTTTATTTGTTACGCCTTCCATGTCTAAGTCTTTAAAGAATTCTTCATCTAAATCAGGAATTACTCTTTTTTTAATGTCATGTACTGTTACGTTGAAGACTACTTCTTTTCCTGCTAAGTCTTTAGCCATATAATCTTTTGGGAAAGTTAGTTTTATATCTTTACTTTCTTCTTTTTTCATTCCTACTACGCCTTCTTCAAAGCCTGGTATAAATGAATGACTGCCTATTTCTAATGAATATCCTTCAGCTGATCCGCCTTCGAATTCTTCATTATCTTTAAATCCTTTGAAATCGATAATAGCAGTATCGCCTTCTTCTACTGCACCATCTTTTGATACTAGTTCAGCAAATCTATCTAGGATATGTCCTACTTCGTGTTCAATTTCATCTTTTGTTACTTCTACTTTATCTTTTTTTACTTTTAATTCTTTATATTTTCCTAATTTTACTTCTGGATCTGTAATTATTGTTATATTTACTTCAAAGCCATCATCATCAGCAGATACTATCTCTAGTTTTGGTTCTACTGCTGGTATTAGTTTTTCAGTAACTATTATTTCTCCATATTTAGCATCGATTAGGTCTTCCATTGCACTTCTTACGATATCTCCTGTACCATATTTCTTTTCAAAAACATTTCTTGGTACTTTTCCTTGTCTGAATCCATCTACTTTGGCATTCTTTGATACTTTTGCAAATGCTTTGTCTTTTGCTTTGCTCCATTCTTCTCCACTTACTTTATAGTTTATTTGTTTTTTCATATTTTTTACCTCCCTAACAAATTTCTACTATTTCTACTTCATATTCACCATTAGGAGAGGCTACTTTTTTTACTTCTCCTACTTTTGCGTTCATTATTGCTTTAGCTATTGGGCTTTCGTTTGATATTTTATTGTTTGATGGATCTGCTTCTTTTGATCCTACAATACGATATTCTTCTATTTCGTCATCATCTACATATTTTATTTTTACTGTAGTTCCTAATCCTACTTTATCAGTAGATGCTTTCTTTATTATATGGGCATTTTCCATTATTTTTTCTAACTCTTGTATTCTTCCTTCTACTTGTGCTTGTTCTGTTCTAGCAGCATCATAATCAGCATTTTCAGATAAGTCTCCAAGAGCTCTTGCCTCTTTTAAAGCCTTGATAACAGCGGGCCTTTTAACATTCTTTAATTCATTTAATTCTTCTTCTAACTCTAGAAATCCTTCATCGGTTAGATATACTTTATTGTCAGTCATTTTTATTTCCTTCTTCCTCTTTCTATTTGAAATTATTTTTTCTTTTTTACAATTCAAAATTGTACTAAATTTTGATACTTTTGTCAAGTATAAATTTACTTTTATTATATTCTAAAATTTATTATTATTAACTTATTTTTATTCGAATCATATCATTTGGATAAACTTTCTTATCTAGCTTGAATTTTAATATTTCTTCTGGATGCCTACCGATATTTACTTTTTCGCCATCTTCATTATATATATCAGGCATTTTGAAACTAAATGGTTTTATGTTTGGACCAAATATTTCTACTTCATCACCGGTTTGAAAATAATTTCTTTCGGTTATGGTTACCATGCTGGTTGTCTCATCATAATCTTTAACTATTCCTAGGAAATCTTGATTTGACACTTCATTTCTTCCTAAATAATATTGTTCATTTACGGTTGGTAATTTGTCCCAGAATTGAACGGTTGCTTCTCTATTGGCTACTCTATCTAATATTTTTTGATAATATTCTACTTTTTCTTCGGTTAATTTATTTTCGTAATAATCATCAATTAGATTTCGATAGGTATTTATGACAGTGGCTACATAGTAATTACTGCGCATTCTTCCCTCTACTTTTAGAGAAACTATGCCTATTTCTATCATTTCTTTTACTTTGGTTAACATCATTAAATCTTTTGATGAAGCAGTGAATTTTGTTTCTGATTCTATCTTGTTGTTATTTTTATCATATAATGGGAATTCCCAGCGGCATATTTGAGCACAACCACCACGGTTGGCATCTCTTTTGGTAAAATAATTTGATAATACACATCTTCCGGAATATGATGAACACATTGCACCATGGACAAATGTTTCTATTTCCATACCTGTTTTGTCTATTATTTCTTTTATTTCATTTTTTGACATTTCTCTTGCCAATACAACCCTTTCTACACCTTGTGATTTCCAAAATGATACTGCTTCATAGTTTAATGTAGATGCTTGCGTTGATATATGTACTTTTAAATTTATATTATTATCATTTATTATATCTATTATTAATGGATCTGATACGATTATGGCATCTACTTTAGCTTCTGATAAAGCTATTAAATATTCTTTTATACCTTTTATATCTTCGTTGTGAAAAACGATATTTACTGTTACATAGACTTTTTTATTTAGATTGTGAGCATACTTTACGGCTTCTTGTATTTCTTCAATACTAAAGTTTTTAGCATTAGCACGAAGTGAATAATTTCTTCCTCCTATATAACAAGCGTCTGCTCCATAAAGAAAGGCAAATTTTAGTTTTTCTAGATTTCCAGCGGGTGCTAATAATTCTACTTTTTTATGCATCTTTATCACCTTTCAATCGATAAATTGTTTTTATATTATAGAAGCCTTCATAAGTATTTTCCATTTTTTCTTTACTTATATATTTATCTATTATATCAATATTATTTGTACTTGATAAATCTATTACTAAATTTATGTCTTTTAACTCCTCTATATGATTTATTAAATTTACTAGTGGACTATAAATGATAGTACCATATTTTTTTTCTATAATGGTATACTTATTATCATTATTATATATACAATATAGATTGTCTTTTTTTTCTTTATTTATGTATGTAAAATAACTAGTAAGTAATAATCTACGAGAATAAAAGATTGGTAATAATCCATATACTGTGTAATAGATGTTTAATTTTGTATTATTTTTTATATCTAATATTTCTTCTTTAGTTATATCTGATGTTATATAGGTACTATTTAAACCATGGTTATAATAAAAATTATTACTATTTATACTGGCATTTAGATGCTCCTGCGATAATATTAATTCTTTTTTAATATTCATATCTTTAGCTATTTTAAATATGCCAATATCATAAAATAATATGCCTTCTATATTGCTTGTGGCCACTTTATTTAATACTTCTTTTACAAGTGGTATATCTTTATTATGAATCATTTTATTCATTGCTATGATTATTTTTTTATCTACTGACTGTGCTAAAAGAATTATTTCTTCAATAGTTAATTCAAAATTATATATGGATAAATCTTTGACACCTATTATTATGCCTTTTATATCTTTATTTAGAATGATATCTATATCTTCTTTTTTATTTGGTACAACAATTATATTATTCATATTTTTTACTCCTTTTGGATATGGCTATTTTATCCCCTACTGGTATATAAATAGTAGAAAATTCTTTATTGTTATCTAAAAAGTTAATAAATAATTTTATTTTGTTTGCGATGCCTTTTTGATTTTTAGTTTTTATTAGATTTGGGTTTTCTACTAAGCCATGGAAGGATAAGTTATCTGTAATAATTGTTCCATATTCTTTTAAATTATTTTTATATTTTTCAAAGAAAAGGATATTCTTTCCTTTAGCGGCATCGATAAATATTAGATCATATTTTTCTTTTATATCTGTTAGTGTGGCGTCGTCATTAATGATATTTATTTGATTTTCTAAATTATATTTTTTAATATTTGATACTGCTATATTATATCTGTCTTTATCTTTCTCTATAGTAGTTACTTTGATGTTTTTATTTGCTTTAGCCATCATAATAGCGGAATATCCAATAGCACTACCTATTTCTAAAATATTTGTAATTTTATTTTCTTTAATGTAATTAACTAGATATAATATTCCATCTTTTTGCATGATAGGTATTCTATTTTCTTTTGCATATTTTTCTATTTCTTCCATATTTTTTCACCTTAACTTTTAAAAGAAAAGCAACTTTTTATTGCTCTTCTTTTATTCTTTCTTTCTTTTTAAATTTTAATTGGTCATAAGCCATCTCTTCATCTAAAAAATATTTATTAGCCATCTGACTATTGTATGTTAATAGATTTCCTTCTATATAAAAACCTGGAGCTTTCTTTTTTATCCATTCTTGCTGTATTTTTATGCTTGATATTTCTTGAACGCTTTTTATATATATATTGTTGTGATGGTTTGTAATTAACTTTGAATCTTCGATATGAAGTGATGTTATTAATGATTCTCCTTCAGTTCGTAAGAAGAAACCTTTGTCGTTGTAATATACTACATTGTATATTTTTTCTACTCCATTCGTGAAAGTAATATTTATATTATCTAATAGCATTATTCCACCATTCATAATAAAACTCCTCTCAATAGCATTATTTATTATATCAAAGCATTATTCTTATGTCAATAATATTATCTTATTAGTAATGTAGTAATAGTTATTAATGTTATTACTAATGCTATAGCTATGGCTATTATGTATATTTTTTCGTTTACTTTTACTTCAACGTAGCTATCACCATTTTCTTTATATTTTAGTTCTATTTTTCCACCTTTTCTTTTAACCATTTCTTTTAGTTTTTCTTCTATTTCTGGAATAGTTAAACTAGTTGTTAAAAACATATCTAAGATAGCTTTTTTGAATACTTCAGGGCTTAAATACCTTAGTACTTCATAATTTTTGTAGTATTCTTCTGCTAAAGAAGCAATGTCTCTTTTTCTTTTCATAATACAACACCCTTTCTACTTTTATGAGTTTAGTATATCATAAAAGAGTGCTTATTTCAAGACTATACTCCAAAATTATGTTTTGTTTTCTTTGTTATTATTTTTCTTATTATATCTAATGGGATAATGCTAAATGATAGAACAATTGTAATTAATAATTCTTTTATATTTATTCTTGTAGTTTGAAAAATTGTTATACCGGAATATGTTATGGATATTTGTACTATGATGATAAATAGTATTATTAATAAAAAGATTTTGTTTTCTGATAAATGAGCAAATATATTTAGTCTGTGTGTTCTAGCATTAAATGCATTAAATGTTGCTAAAAAGATAAATAGACAGAAGAATGATGTCATAAAATGATTATTATCTACAAATAAACTTTTTATTATTGGAAGTTTTAGAAAGACAATGCATAGTACTAAAGAGTATAATCCAGAAGATAGTATTTCATTAATCATATATTTGTTTAAAATGTTTTCTTCTTTCTTTTTTGGCGGCTCTTTCATGTACTCTATTCGTGGTACTTCGTAGGAAAAGGCTAATCCTGCTAATGTATCCATGACCATATTTATCCATAACATCTGTACAACGGTTATTGGCGATGGTACTCCGATAAATGGCCCTATTAGGGCTAAAAGAATAGCGGATACATTTACGGATAATTGGAAAATAATGAATTTACGAATATTTTTAAATATTGTTCTACCGTATAATATTGCTTTAGATATTGATACTATGTTGTCATCTAATATTACTATATCTGAAGCTTCTTTGGCCACTTCTGTACCACTACCCATGGCAAAAGATACATCGGCTTTTTTAAGAGCAATGCAATCATTTACTCCATCACCAGTCATTCCTGTTACTAAGCCTAATTCTTTTGATAGTAATACTAGTCTTTTTTTGTCTTCTGGAAGAGCTCTTGATACTACTTTTAATCTTGGTATTATTTTTTTTAATTCTTCGTCATTTATTTTACTTAATTCATTACTAGAAAGTATTACATCAGCATTATTGCTTACTATACCTACTTCTTTGGCTATACTGGTAGCAGTTTCTTTGGAGTCTCCTGTTACCATAATGGTATTTATTCCTGCTGATTTTATTAAATTTAAACCATCTCTAGCCTCTTTTCTTATTTCATCTTTAATAAATATTATACCTACTAATATATTTCTTCTTATATTATCTGTAGGATAGATACTTTGAGAAGTAGATATAGCTATTGCTCGAATTCCTTTATTTGTTTTTTCTTTTATAATGGACATTAGTTTTTCTTTGTCTAAATATTTGCTTTTTCCATTTTCATCTATATAATTAGTAGTATACTTTAATAATACATCAGGTGCTCCTTTTATTAGTTTAATTTTTTTATTGTTTTTTTCTATTATTGATATGGAATATTTATTTTGACTATTAAACATTATTTTATCAATTATCTTTATAGTGTCTTTTTTGTTTTGACCTGCGAAAGATAGTAAGGCTTTATCGGTTATATTTCCCCCTATTATTTTGTTAGTAGTACTATCATATTCTGATTCATTATTATAAATAATACTATCTATTAGAATTTGTCTATAAGATGATGATAATTCATTTATATTGCTATACTCATTTAAAGAACCATCTAATATTGATATTACTTCCATTTTACCATTGGTTATGGTTCCTGTTTTATCAGTAAATAATATATTTAATGATCCTGCAGTTTCTATTCCAACCATTTTTCTTACTAGGACTTTGTTTTTTAACATTTTCTTTGAATTAGTTGATAATACCAGTGTTATCATCATTGGTAGACCTTCGGGGACGGCCATTACTAATACTGATACTGCTAATGTCATTGCTTCTAGAATATAACCTATGATGGTATTTAATGGTATGGCTTTTATTATTGATAGATTGAAATTATTTAGAATAAATATTTTAGAAAATAAATAAGAAATGGCTATAAGGATAGCAGCTATGTAACCTATTTTGCTTATTATTTTGGCTAGATTGGTTAATCTTAGTTTTAATGGCGATATATCTTCTCCGGTTGTTAATTCTTTGGCCATTTTACCATATAATGTATCCATACCTACTTTAGTTATTAATACTTCAGCAGTTCCATCATAAATGGTTGTTCCTCTATAAACTTTATTCTTATCGGATATGATATTTATATCTTTTGTTAATTCTTTATATACTTCTTTTGATTCTCCATTTAGTGATGATTCATCTACTGATAATTTTCCTCTTATTAAAATACCATCTGCTGGTATTTTTTCGCCACTTGATAAAATTATTACATCATTTTTTACAATGTCATCTATTGATATTTCTATTATTTTTTTATTTCTTCTTACACGGACATTTATTTTTGATGATTCTTCTTGCATTCTTTCAAATGCTTTATTAGATCCATACTCACTAATAGCGGATATTAGAGATGCTACTAAGATGGCTATTACTATACCAATTGTTTCAAAGTAATCGAAGTCTTTAAATAAAAATATTGTTTTTACTGCTAAAGCTATTATTAATATTTTTATAATTGGATCTCCTAAAGTTTCAATAAATAAATTAAAGAATGTATTGGTATTTTTTCCACTAATGTTATTACTACCATATTTTTTTCTGTTTTCCTTTACTTCTTCATTATTTAAACCATTATTATTGTACATAAGAATCCTCCTATGGTACATAATATTTTATGTTTGATTTTTTTAGAAGTTTTATGAAATGACAAAAAATGACTATTTTATTTAATAGTCATGATTAATGTTCATACTTTTTAAATACAAATTTTTTATTTGTATAATAGTTATATATAAATGTAAGAAGCGAGCTTATTATTTTAGACCAAAAGTTTGATATACTAACTTGTTCAATTAATATAACAAGTATAGTACTATCTATTAGAAAACCTATTAATCTAAAGATTATGAAATCTAGTATTTGGGTTATTTTGTTTCTTTTATTTGCAGGTATTGAGTTAAATAGTTTTTGATTTAAGTAAAATAATAAGCTAAATGATACTAAGTAAGCTATAAAGTTTGCTAATATGTATGCTTTGGGATTTATTTTTGTTATGAAAAAATATATTAAGTATAATATTATAGTACATATAATGGAAATACTACAATATTTTATAAATTTTTTATTTTTGTTATATATGTTAATTATATTATTCATTTTTACACCTTTACATTTTTATTATTGTTTTTATTTATTATAATACTAATTTTTTTTGATGTAAACTTGATTTTAAAATGTGTTGTTTATTTATTGTAATCTTCTAAAAAACTTTTATATACTCCGTCTTTCTTTGTTCCTAATACGCAATTTAGATTTACATTATCTAAGCTTTTAAAAATATTTCGATCGATATTTGGATTTATTTTCTTTAATTTTTTTATTAATTCTTTCATTTCTTTTCTCTTACTTAGTCCTTCATTTGTTAGGGAACACATCTCTGTAAATTTACATGCACAATTTATAAAGGTTAATTTGGAATTGTTGCGCCATGATATAATACTTTCTTCCGCTACTAAATATAGTGGTCTTATTAATTCGATACCTTTAAAATTATCACTATGTAATTTTGGCATCATTGTTTTTATTTCAGAACCGTAAAACATTGATAGTAGTGTTGTTTCTATTACATCGTTAAAATGGTGTCCTAAGGCTATTTTGTTGCAGCCTAATTCTTTGGCTTTATTGTATAAATATCCTCTACGCATTTTGGCACACATATAACATGGACTATCAAAGCTTATTTTAGATACTACGTCAAATATATCGCTTTTGAATACTTCTATTGGTACGTTTAATGTTTTGGCATTATCTAATATCATATTTAAGTTATACTCATTGTATCCTGGATCCATTACTACATACCTAGCATTAAAATGGACATTACCATGTCGTTCTAATTCTTGTATACATTTTGCCATTAAGAAAGAATCTTTACCTCCGGATATACATACCATGATATTATCATTTTCTTTTATTAATTCGTATTCTTTTACTGCTTTGACAAACTTACTCCATATATCTTTACGATATTTTTTTATTATACTTCTTTCTATTTCTTTATATTTTTCCATTTTTTCATACTCCTTATATATTAAATTGGTTTTTAATAAAAGTATATTTATTAACTAATATCTAAATATAAAACTTCTATAAATAAATACTACACAATTATATCATACTTTTATTAATTATTATATAATTTTTTTATTTTGTAAACTATTGAATATTAAGGAATTGAAAAAAATGTAAAATAAATTTTCTAAAATCTATTGCTTTTTATTGAAAAATGTATTATGATTAATATGTCATAAAAATATATGACCGCACTCTACGATTGTAAGTAGGTGTGATAACCAAAACCCCCTGAAGAGTCAGCTAAAGCTGGCTCGCTTTTATTTATATTATTAGAAGATGATTAAATATAATACTTGTTTTCTATATTTTTAACTATATATAAAAATTACGGAGTAATATCCGTAATTTTTTTAATCTAAATTTTCAGTTGATTTTAATTCTTTGATTATTGGTTCATACTCTGGATTAGTATTGAACGTTAGTAATGTACTAATGAATTCATCGGCGTCATCTTTTGCTTTTAATAGCATTTTAAAATCTTTTTTGATGCTTGCCATTTTGAATGATAGTTCTCCACTTTGTTCGGTACCAAATAGGTTCCCTTCTCCTCTTGTTTGAAAGTCATATTCACTTATGGCAAAACCATCATTTGTTTTTTCTAGTAATCTTAGTCTTTCTTGTGATTCTGGTGCTACTAAAATACAATAGCTTTGAATATCACTTCTTCCTACTCTACCACGTAATTGATGAAGAGTGGAAAGCCCGAACATGTTAGCACTGAATATTACTATCATTGAAGCATTTGGAACATTTATTCCTACTTCTATTACTGTTGTTGATATTAATATATTTATTTTATTATTTTCAAAGTTTGTCATTATTTTGTTTTTTTCTTTTGGATCTATTTTGCCATGTATAATACCTATTTTAGCTATTTTTCCAAAAGCTTTATTCATTTTTTCTTCTAGTTCTTTTACGCTTTCGGATTCTTTGTCTTCTTCTTCGTCAATCATAGGAGCCACTACATATATTTGATGATTTTTATCTAGTTCTTCTTTCATCATATTTAATACATCAGTTATTTCTTTTTCCTTTTTGAAAATAGTTATAACTGGTTTACGATTAGCAGGCTTGCTTTTAATTATTGATAAGTCGGTATCACCATATATAGTAAGTGCATATGTTCTTGGAATTGGAGTGGCACTCATTGATAATACATCAGGGCTTATTCCTTTACTTTTAAAAATGTTTCTTTGATTTACACCAAAGCGGTGTTGCTCATCGGTTATTACTAATCCTAATTTTTTATAATTTATTTTCTCTTGGATTAATGATTGTGTGCCAATTATTAAATCTATTTCCCCATTGGATAAATTTTCATATATTTCTTTTTTGTCTTTAGCACTAGTACTAGATGTAAGAAGGGCTATATTCATTTTACATTTACTAAATATTTTTAATGCTTCTTCATAGTGCTGCGTTGCTAGTATTTCTGTTGGAGCCATCAATGCCGTTTGATGTTTGGATAAATAGTTGGCATATATACTTATGAATGCTACAATTGTTTTACCAGAGCCAACATCACCTTCTAGTAGCCTATTCATGCGTTTTTCACTTTCTAAATCTTTTAATATATCATTTACGGCTATTTGTTGATCTAGTGTTAGGGCAAATGGTAAGGAACTTATAAATTTATTTATTTTTTCTCTATCTAAATTTCTTGTAATGCAAGCTTCTTCACTAACTATTTTTTCTTTTAAATAATTTATTTTTAGCATATACATAAATAATTCTTCATATTTGATTCTTTGTCTTGCTTTTTTTAGCATTAATATATCAATTGGGTTATGTACATTATGTAGAGCTTCTTTTTTTGTTATTAAATTATATTTTTCTTCTAAATATTTTGGTAATAAATTATCTACTGAAAAATCTGTTTCTAAGGCACTAGATATTAATTTTGCTAATTGTTTTGATGTAAGCCCTGCTGTTACACTATAAATAGGCTCTATTTTAGCACTTGGTGGTAATAATCCAAATCTTACGTCACTTGCTATAATGGTATTTTTTAATTTGTTATATTTCCCTATAATTGTTACTTCTTTACCACTTTTTAATTCTTGATGTAAGTATATTTTATTATATATTGTTACATTTAATATAGATGTCTTAGTATTTATTCTAAATATTATTTTTTTTAGACTTTTATTTATATATATAATGGTTGGCTGTCCCTCTACGATGCCATCTATTACTATTCTATCTCCATCATTTACTACGGTTAAATCACTTCTTTTAATGATATCATAGCGGAATGGATAATGATTGATTAAGTCCTCAGCAGTATTAATTCCTAATTTATTTATTAGTTCTTTAGTCTTTGGACCTATTCCATCAATACTCTCTAATTCTATCATTTTTATATCACTCCTACCATAATTGTACTAAATTTCTAATGAAAAGTCTATTACTTTACACTAAATTGTCATAAAAGATATTAGTATATGTAGTAATTATAATAAAAGAGACTATTTTTAGTCTCTGTATCATTATGTATTTGTGCGCATACTTTTTCTTATATCTTTATAGTTTGGACAATACTTACTTACTAATAACCAAAATTCCTTAGAATGATTTGGGTGGATGAAATGCGATAGTTCATGGACAATAACGTAGTTTAGATAAACTTTAGGATATTTTGATAATTCTAAATTTAATGTTACGTTATGATTTTTGATATTGCATACACCCCATCTACTAGTCATTTTTCTTATTTTTAAGTTTGGAACAGGTATTTTTTCTTCAAATAGGTTATAGTAATAATCTAATTGTGCTTGATAAATGTTTTGAATATATTTTGATAAGTATTTATTAAGTGTTTTTTCATCTTTGGTGTATATTTTACTTTCTTCTATTTCGGTGTCTTTAAAGCCATATACAATATCATAACTTTCTCCAAAAAGTTTGAATGATGTATCTTCTTTTTTTGTTTCACTTTTTATGAGACATTTATTTATGAATTCTGTATTGTCTTTAATTAGTTTTTCTATCATTTTAGAAGGGGTAAGATAGTTTGTTGTAACTACTATCTTACCCTCTTTTACTCTAATATAAGTATTTTTATTATTTTTGCGGATTATCTCGATTGGATATTCATGGCTGTTATATATATATGTATTCATAATTATCTTGAGCCCATTGAGCCTCCTCCACCGAAGGAACCGCCCCCTCCTCCGCCGGAAGAGAAGCCACCGCCACCAGATGAATAGCTTTCTGCTCTAGACATCGCTACACTTGCAGCATGAACACTGTTATATGATATGTGATCTATATACATTAAAGTGCTATAATCAAAGTTAACATTTGGATCATTAAGTACTTCTGGATATAAATCTTTTAGTTGTTTTGCTACTCTATTAGCTATACCAAATATATAGGCAAACATTAAATATTCATCCCACAAATGAACTTCTATTACTTCTTTGGTATCTATTTTTGTAAATTCATCAAAATACTTTTTTAAACCATATAATTGAATACTATCTTCATAAATAGTGTCATCCATAACATTTTTATATTTACATTCGTTGCTATTAGTTCTTATATATATATGATTATTTGCTTTTAATTTTTCTATTTCTCTTTTATTAATTCTTTTGAATAAATCGAAAAATTTAGTATAGTGATTATCACACCAATTTTCAAGTTCTTTTGGTTCTAATATTCCATCTTTAGAAGCTGAATACATTATATCAAATAATTCTTTTTCTAATGGGTCATCAAATGTTGGGTTTAAGGTTAAATCCATTGTACCACTGTCTTTATTAAATATTCCTTTTGGATCTACTTTGAATGTTACTTTATTTTCTTTTACCCATTTTAAAATTATTGCCCCAAATATATTGGTTTCTTGATATTCTTTATATAATTTATCATTTAAGCTTACTAGACAATTTGCATAATACATGTCTTTGTTGCATGGTATTTCTCTAAATAAAGGGGTATTGGCTTTATCTATTGTTTTATTATTTTTATATCCATACTTCTTTTTTTTATGTAACATTGATCTTAATATTATGACAATAAGCGGTATTCCTATGCCTAGTACTATTGGTAATGCTTCTGCTATTGCACTCAATATTCTATTATTATTTTTATGTTTATATGGAGTGGCTCCTTCATTAGCCATATCTAGGTAATAATTAAAATCATTGTTCATGGTAGCGGTAGTATTAAAACTGTTTGCGGGGAATTTTACTAGGATTGTCATATATTCACTACTGCCAATTGCTCCTTCAGAAGTCATTTCTATTACACCATCATAAACATAGCATGGCGCACCATATTTTCCATACCCCCATACATCTAATGTGTCACTATATTTGAAGTCGCTATGTATTTTTATATTAACATTATCTATCATATCACTTGATGGTTGAATTAAATTCCAATAGGCAAGTTGATAGTTATCACTTGTATTGTAAATGAAATTAGTTATATCATAACTTAAGGTATAATTATTATTTCCATAATTACTTATACCAAAACACAATTCAACTCCATCATAAATATAATTATAACCATATTTATATGCTTTTTCTTCAAAACTAGCATTTATATTCCAATCTACTAATTCGAAATTTTTGCCATTCATATTTACCTTATAATTGGTAATTGAAGATTCATTTAAATTTTTATATTGTTTATAAAACTCTGTATTGTTTTTGGCTTTTACTGTCCATTTTTCTGTTACATGGGCTGTGCCATTGTTATCAACGTAAATATCCATGTCGATATTATTTATTTCGTTTGCTAAAATTATACTTGGTAATAAGAATAATACCAAAGTAAATATTATTTTTTTCATATAATTCTCCTATCAAAAAAGGACTATATAAGCCCTAGAATTTAACTTGTGGTGCTTCTTTATCTTTTTCATCAGTTTTAAAGAAGTCAATTTTTCCAAACTTAAACATATTAGCAATTATGTTAGATGGGAATTGTTCTCTTAAATTATTATAAGTTAATACTGTATCATTGTAGAATTGTCTTGCATAACTTACTTTATCTTCAGTTTCTTTTAAATCTGCTTGCAATGATATGAAATTTTCATTAGCTTTTAAATCTGGATATGCTTCAGATAAAGCAAACAATTTATTTAAAGCAGCAGTAACTTGATTGGAAGCTTCTAATTCTTCATTAATTCCACTAGCAGTAGCCATTTTGTTTCTAGCTTCAATTACTTCTGTTAATGTTTTTTCTTCGTGCTTGGCATATCCTTTTACTGTTTCCACTAAATTTGGTATTAAATCTACTCTTCTTTTTAGTTGGACATCTATTTGGGAAAACTGGTCGTTTACTTTATTTCTAGCATTTACTAGTTTATTGTATACTCCTATGCCATAGAATACTAAAAGCAAGATAACTCCTACTATTATAATAATAACTATTGCGCCTGTATCCATTTTCTCTATCTCCTTTCATATTATATATTAAGTTTATCATAAATATATTAGTTTGTAAATCTCTATTTGTTATTTGATAGACTTTTTATGATATTATTTGCTGCTATAGTGGCATCCCCAACAGCAGTAGTTAATTGGTAAACGTCTTTTTTTATTACATCACCTATAGCATATACATAGTCTATATTTGTTTGATAATTATTATTTACTACTATGTAATTATCTTCTTTATCTATATCAAATATTTCTGTATTTGGTATACTTCCAATACTTAAAAAAACACCGCTACAATTTATTTTTTTGTTATTGTCTAAAGATACTGATACTATTTTATCTTTCTTTATATTATATTTTTTTATATTTGCATTATACATTATTTTAATATTCTTGATTTTATTTATTTTAGATATTAAGTTTTGTTCGGCGGTAAATGTATTTCTCCTATGAACTATTGTTACTTTTTTACAAATGCTTGATAGGTATATTGCTTCAGTTAGTGCTGATGATCCTCCACCTACTACTATTACTTCTTTATCTTTGTAAAAAGTCCCATCACATAGTGCACATGTGCTTATTCCTTTTCCTAAGTATTCTTTTTCGTTTTCAAGATTTAGTAGTCTTGGACTTCTGCCAGTGGCTATTATTAGATAGTCAAATTTTATTTCATTATCAATTGTTTTTTCTTTTAAGCTTATGTTTTTTATATTCTTGTATAAGTATTTTATACCTAGTTCATTTACTTGATTATATATATTTATTGCTAAATCAGGACCTGCTATGCTTATATATCCAGGATAATTTTCGATGTTTGGGATTATATTTAGCATACCACCCGGAGCATTATTTTCTATTATTATTGGTTCTAGGCCACCTCTTTTTAGATATATTGCCGCTGTCATACCTGCTATGCCTGATCCTATTATTACTACTTTATTTTCTTTCATTTTTATTTCTCCTTATTATATATATTATTCCTATTATACCTAGTATAATTAGTATTATTGATACTATTTGACTTATTCTAAATATTCCTATATACAAACTGTCGGTACGCATACCTTCTATTATTAATCTGCCAATACCATACCATATACTATATATGGATATTAGTAGTCCTTTTGTGTTATATTTATTTTTGTTTCTTATGATTATTAATAATATAAAACCAAGAAAACACCATAATGATTCATATAAAAATGTTGGAATATAATAGTTGCCATTTATATACATTCCTTCTATTATGAAATTAGGAAGATGCATACTTTTAAGATTGCTTAGACTAGTTGATATTCCATGAGCTTCTTTATTTATGAAATTACCCCATCTTCCTATTGCTTGACCTAAAATTAAATATGGTACTAATGTATCTACTACTAATAAGGTGTCTTTTTCTTTTTTTCTTGTATAATATATGATAAATATTATACAAGCAATTATGGCACCATAAATGGCTAAACCGCCTTCCCATATTTTAAATATGCTTAGTGGTTCATCTTTAAACAAATCGAAATTAAATATTACATAATATATTCTTGCACCTATTACCCCTACTGGTACTAGATAACATATTAAATCGATTATAAATTCTTTACCTAATTTATTTTTTTCAGCTTGTTTTGATGCAAAATACAAGCCTATTAATATGGCACTTATTATTAATACTGAATACCAATATATAGTTATTGGGCCGAGTTTTAAGAATGTTCTATCCATTGTTTCTTCCTTTCTATTTTATGGTAAAAGAAAAGGATACTTTCTATATCCTTTTCTTTTTAAAGAGTTTTATTAATAATTATCTCTATCTCTTAAGAAAGGTGGGATATCTAGGTCGTTATCAATATCATCTGTTCCTTCTCTAAAGATTTCTTCTCTGTTTGTTGAGTTAAAGCTGTGATATAATGGTTCGCTTTGATTTTCAAAACCAGTAGCTATTACTGTAACTATTACTTCATCATTTAAGTTTTCATTAATTACTGCTCCAAATATTGTGTTTATATCAGTGTTAGCAGCAGTTCTAATAACTTCAGCAGCTTCCTCAACTTCGAATAATGTTAGTGAAGAACCACCTGTTACATTAATGATGGCATCAGTTGCACCATTTATAGATGTCTCTAATAGTGGTGATGAGACAGCTTGTTTTGCTGCTTCGACAGCTCTATTTTCACCTGATCCAACGCCAATTCCAATAAGGGCATTTCCCCTATCTTTCATAACTGCTTTAACATCAGCAAAATCTAGATTTACTAATCCTGATACAGCAATTAAATCTGAGATTGATTGTACGCCTCTATGTAATACGTTATCTACTTCTCTAAACGCTTCTAACATTGGAGTTGATTTATCAATTAATTCTCTTAATCTATCATTTGGTATAACTATTAATGTGTCTACATGTTTTTTTAATTCATCTAAGCCTGTTACTGCTTGACTCATTCTTTTTTTACCTTCAAAGCTAAATGGTTTAGTAACGATTCCTACTGTAAGAGCTCCTAAATCTTGCGATATTTCTGCTATTACTGGGGCAGCACCTGTACCAGTTCCACCACCCATTCCGCATGTTACAAATATCATGTCGGCGCCTTTGATAGCTTCTTCTATTTCTGCTTTTGATTCTAGAGCGGCCTCTCTTCCTATTTCAGGATTAGCACCTGCACCTAGACCGTCAGTTAGTTCTCTTCCTATTTGTAATTTGATTGGAGCTAAAGAATTGTTTAATACTTGAAGATCTGTATTGGCAACGATAAACTCGACACCTTTTAGTCCAGATTCAATCATTCTATTTACAGCGTTGCAGCCGCCTCCCCCTACACCAATTACTTTAATTTTTGCTAATTGATCCATTTCTAAACCAAACATATTATTCATTTTTAATCCTCCTTAGTACCAATAAAATTTCCAAATATTTTGGTAATTGCTATTTTGTCCTTTTTATTCTTGTTATTTGGATTTATAAGCAGCTCCTCGTCTTCTTTATCTAGCATTGAATATTCTTTTCCCCTGGTTTCCATTTTATTTATAAAATATTTTATCATACCTATTGCGGTAATATACTTATTATCCCTGATACCTAATGTATCCTCGTTATATATTATAACATCTTTTCCTAAAATTTCATAGACTAAATTTTTAAAGGCCCTTATTTCGGTTAATCCTCCTGTTATTACTATATAAGAAATATTTTGTTTTGTCAATAGTAATATTTGTTTATTTGCTAGTTCTAGTATTTCTGCTAAGCGATCCATAACTATTTCTGTTACTTCAATTTGATTTAGTTTTATCGTTTCTTCGGCAGTATTTTTTACTTCATAGACATCATTTAAAGCGATAAATCTTTTATGACTTGAAGCAAACTTTTCTTTTATCTCTCTAGCATCGAAGATGTTTATGTTAAACATATAAGCAAGATCTTTATCAATATTTAGACCTCCTAATTGAATAGTCTCAGTATTCATAAGTTTTCCTTTATTGTACACTGAAACATTAGTTGTTTCATGGCCTAAATTAATGATTGCGCCAACTTTTTTATCTAAGTTTTTATTTCCAACTTCAGCATAGTCACATAGTCCAGATATGGTAATATCTATTACTTCTAAACCAGCACCTTCCATGACAGATAAAACTGAATATATATTCTTTTTAGGGGCAGAAATCATAATTCCCTTCATTCCTAATTTTTTACCTGTTCTACCAACAGGGTTTTCAGTTTCTTCATCATCGATAGTAAATACTAATGGTACTACTGTAATTAATTCATAGTCCTCATATAATTTAGCATATACTGATTCCTTGATTACTTTATTTATATCATCAGTAGTAATTAATTCATCTTCGTCTATGATATTTACTTCACCGGTTACAAGCATGAACTTTGTATTGTAGTCTGGTACATTTACTATTACTTTTTTGATTTCTATACCAAGCATATTATTCATTTCTTTTATGCCATCTTTAATTGAATTAATGGCTAAATTAGGATCGACAATTAAACCTTTTCTTATTCCTTTTGCTTTTTGTTCATGTGAGGAAAGTACATTTACTTTTCCACCGAAGTATTCTCCTGTGACGAACTTAATTTTATCAGATCCAATATCAATTGCAGTGTATATTTTCTTCACGATATCGACTCTCCCTAAAATAATACAATATAATTATAACAAAAAATAAAGAAAATGTATATATTTTCTTTATAATTTATCTTATTTGTTTTTCTTTTACACTATTTGTTTCAATTGAAACTCTTTGTACTAGACCTAAGACAGTCATTAAACATATTGCGTAACTGCCACCATAAGATAAGAATGGTAATGGAACACCGGTTAATGGTATTACACCCATAACTCCTAATAGATTAATCATTATATGACATAATAAGTAACAAAAAACTCCATAACATATTAGACTATTACGTAATGTCGTGGCTTTTCGGGCTATTTTAATTATCCTATATAACACAATCATATAGGCTATTAGAATAGCTATTCCTACTATTAAACCCCATTCTTCAACTATTATTGGAAAAATGAAGTCAGTATAGGATTCGGGTAAATATAAATATTTTTGAGTAGATGCACCTAGTCCTTGCCCTTTTATGCCACCATTTTTAAAGGCTATAAAACTATTACATAATTGATATCCTGATTTTTCTTGATATCTTTCACATGGTTTTGTAAAATTAAATCTTTCTAATTGATAATCTTTTAAGAAACTACCACCTGTAGTTATTAATACTAGAGCTACTACTATGATACCTCCGATAATTATTTTATTAAATATACTACGATATTTTTTATTAACTGGTACAGCATAGAACATTAACATGGCAATTACCATGATAATAAAAGCTGTTCCCATATCTGGTTGAATTAATACAAGAGAAGCTACGATAGTTACTAAAATTATTGGTTTTATAAATATCCATTCGTTATCTAATTTTTTGATATTTTTTTCATAATATACTGCTAAATATATTATGACTATTACTTTAGCAAATTCTGATGGCTGTAAAGTAAATGGTCCTATTTTATACCAACTAACTGCATTATTAGCGGCATGGCCATATACTAGGAGACCCAGTAAGGCCATAAATACTAAAAATAATAGAAAACTATATACTTTTTTATAGTTTTTTGTAGGAAATATTATTGTGAATAGGAAAAAGACTGTTCCTATTGCTAGAAAAATTAATTCTCTAACAAAATAGTGATACGGACTATAGTTATAACGCATAAAAGATTCCATCGATGATGCACTTTGAATCATTATAGCACCAAATATAAAGAAAATTATGGTTGTTATTAATAATGGTTTATCTAAACGTGAAAATAGTTTCTTCATATTCTTATCTCCTTATTATTATCATAACATAAATATTTACTTTTGAAAATATTTTTTGCGTTAGTTTACATTTGAGTTTAAAAGAAAAATAAAGCAGAAAATTTTCTACTTTATTTCTTTACTATTACTGTGTTGGTATTTTTGATATCAAGTTCTTTAATTAATTCTTTTAATTCTTTATATGTTAATGATTTTATTATTTCAATTGGATTATCTTCTAATTTGTTATCATATATAATATTATCGATAATTATATCATTTACTGTTTCTACTGATTCGAAGGCTAATATTTCATTACTTATCAATACTTTTTTCTTACGGTTAAAGTCAGCTTCTTTTACTTCTAATGTCTCTAATTTTTCTTTTAATTTTGATAAAAATTCTTCATACTTTGGTGTTTCATTTATTAGAGATATTAATATATGTGTATTACAATTTAATAAACTTACATATGTTGTGCTGGTTATAATATTTTCTTCTTTTAATTTTTGATCAAAGTTACTTGTTTCATCAAATAGTGTTGTGAATAATATATATAGATATAGATGGAGTTTTCTTCTTGTAAGTTTGATATTTTTTAGTGGTATCTTTATGGTATAAGCAGCTTTTGGTATGTTTGTTGAGCTTTTTATTATTTCTTTTTCTTTATATACTTTGTCTTTTTCTTCGAATTCTTTTATCTTGATTTTATCTAATTCTTTGAATTCTTTATTTCTTTGATTTTCTCTTATTGTCTCCATTATTTTTTCTACATTGAAATTACCGGATACCACTATAAACATATTAGATGGATGATAGAATGTGTGATAACATGTTTCTAGATCCTCTTTTGTTATGCTTTCAATATCTTTAACTGTACCTATAATGCTATCGCGGTAAGGATTGTTATTTAATGAATTTAATCTTGTTTTTTCAATTAATACTTCGTTTGGTCGATCTTCATACATATGTATTTCTTCTGCTATTATACCTTTTTCACTTTCTACTGATTCTGGTGTTAAGTAAATATTTTGAACATAATCTAGGAGATAATTTATATTCTCTTCTAGATTTTCTGTAGCATAAAAAAGATAAGTTGTATTTCTGAAAGTTGTATATGCATTACAAATTGAGCCTGATTTAGCAAAAAATTCCATTGGTTGTGGATCATCCTTTTGCACAAAAACTTTGTGTTCTAAGAAATGAGCAATTCCTTTAGGAAATGATGTCATTTTGTTTTCACCAATGGGAACGAACTCATTGTATATTGATCCATATTTTGTTGTAAATGTTACATAATTTGTATGAACGTTGTCTTTATTATATAGATATACTTCTAAACCATTATTTAATTTTTCATAGTAAATGTCTTCATTTATGTCTTTTAATTTTATTTTTTCCATTATTCATCCTCCTTACTTTCTAATGTTAAGATAGTATGAAGGGTTACTTTTTTACTCACCTTTACAATATCTTCTTTTGTTATTTTGTTAAAGTTTGCTATACGTTCTTCTTCATTTGGAGTGCCCACTAAAACTTTAGAAAAATATGTATTGATTATGCCCATTGGTTCATCTGATGCTGATTTTATACCTGATATTATTGTGTTTTTAGCGGATATTATATTTTCTTCTTTTAATTTTCCTTCAGTAATACTTTTTAATGTTTTTCTGACTAATTTAATTGTTTTGTCTATATTTTCTTGTTCTACTCCTGAATTTATAAGTAAAATATTATCGTAAGCTTTAACACTAGAGTTTACGTAATAACAATAGCTATGTTTTTCTCTTACATTTTCAAATAATATGGAATTGGCTGAACCACCTATTATTTCATTATATAATTTTATAGTATATCTTCTTTCAAACTCTGTAAGATTATTTAAACTGCATAATATTATCAATTGGGCTTGATTTACTTTATCATATTCATGATATCTTACTATTCTTTTTCTTGGAAGCAATTCTTTTATAAGAAGATCTTTATTATTTTTTTTGAAGGTTGTTACTTTGAAATATTCTTTAAATATTTCTTTAATTTGGCTTTCATCTATATCACCAAGAATGAAGACATCTATTTGATCTTCTTTTAATACTTTTTCATAGTAGGTATATAATTCTTCACCTGTTATATCTTCTAGATCTTCTAGATAGCCAAATGTGTTATATGAGTATTCTTTTTCTTTCATTTTCTCCATTAATTTTAATACTGAATATTTTACTTTATTATCTTTAATACTTATTATATCTTGTTTTAACTTACTTTTTTGTTTATCAATATTAAGAAAAGCGTTATTTTTTACATTTGGATTAAATATTAGGTCAAGAAAAAAGATGATAGATTCTTTATTCATTCCTTCTTCTGTGTATTTTTCGTTTAGGAATTTTGTCTGAAAAGATAAATTACTAAATTTACCAATACGAGAAATTGATGATGATACTTTTATATCATATAAGTTTTCGCTTTCTATTATTAGATCTTTTTCATTTTTATAATTTTTACTTGAGTCTAATAATATCATTTTTAGTAAATTTCTTTTGGTAATTTCATCTTTTTTGATTTCACGATAAAAATCTACATCTATTGTTATTGTTTTAAATTTTTTGGTTTTAATGAAGTGCAAATTGTAGGCACCCATATTAATTGTTTCTATATTCATGCATATCACCTCTTGTTATATTATGTACGAGTTTTAAATTTTTAAACTGGCTTCTAGAGCTAAAATTATTAAATTATCAAGTCCTTGTTCTCTTTCTAAACTAGATAATTTGTCTGCAAAAATAAAACTATCGCTTACCATAAGTAATGTTGTTGCTTTTTTATTAAGTAGTTTAGCATTTAATAGTAGTGCAAATGATTCCATTTCTACTCCTAAAACTGAATACTTGGCAACTTTTTCTTGGAAATTATTATTTTGTTCATAGAAGACATCTGATGAATATATATTTCCTTTATTTATTTTTAAATTTAATTCTTGTGCTGATAATTCAAGCTTGCTATTTAATTCGGCATTACTATTTATATTAATGTTTTGGTAGTTACATAGATATCTACCATAATTGGAATTGGTTATAGAATTTTCTACTAGAACGATATCTTTTAATTGTAAATTGGTATAACTACCCATGGTTCCTATACGTATTATGTTTTCAACATTGTATTCTTTAAATAATTCGTATGAATATATTCCCATACTAGGAATGCCCATTCCTGATGGAAATACTGTTATTTGTTTGCTTTTATAGTAACCGGTATAGGCTGTCATACCTCTTACATTATTGATAATTTTAGCATTAGATAAAAACTTTTTGGCGATATATTCGCATCTTTTTGGATCCCCTGGCATTAGTACTGTTTTAGCAATATCATTAATATTGCTTTCTATATGTGTACTCATATTGCCTCCTTATTCTGTAATATTTATACTATACTTCTTTATATTATCTAGTTTTAATGTATCATCTAAATTGAAGCTTATTGTATCAATTTTTGGACTAGTTATATCTTCTTTAGTATATTCTTTGGTTTGCTCCTCTAACAAGGTATCATTGTCATCATACAATGCGATATTTACACTGAAATTATTGGCTAAGTTTTGATCTTTGAATTCTACTTGATAATTTACATTAATAACATCAGTGCCACTAGTAATACTTACATTGTTTACTAAAATATTAGAAGTGTTTTCTTTACTAATATCTGCTAATGACAATGTATTTGTGTTATTTGTATTTGAATATTTTGATACATCAATACTTTTCATTATATTAATATAGACAATATTATTATTTTCATCATTTACGAATCTTATACCATCTTCTGTAGAATTTACTTCTTTAATTGCGGCAGTACAACTATTTGCATCGTTACCATAATAAGTGCAGATGATATTCATTATTTCTTTATATATTTGTGTTATTAAATCTTTATTTTCTTCTTTAATATTTATTTCTAATTCATTATCTATTAATGGAATTGTTAAGTCTACCTTGGTATCTTCTTTACTATAATTTACTATTAAATTGTTTTCATTTACTGTACTTGTAAATGTAGCACCATCCGCTATTAATTTTGAAGATAAGTTAGAACTATTTAAACTATTTGATATTTTGTCTAATGTTATGTAATTTGATACATGTTCATTTGGAACTTTAGTATTATCTTGACTGCTTCCATACTTTAAATATAATACTATTCCTATTCCTGCTAATAAGATTACTATTAATATATAAGCTAATATGATATCTGTTTTTTCTCTTTTTTCTATTTTTTGTCTTTGAATCATTTCTTGTTCATTCATAAAATTACACCTCTTTTTTCTCTTTCTATCTTAATTAAATATACTATAAATTGTATTTTTTTTCAAGTGATTTAAAACTTATTTTACTATTTCTATTTTTATTTTTTCATTTCTAGGACATTTTACTATAAAATGATGTTGACAATTGGGGCATTTTACTGTGTGTTTGCCTTTTTTTAATGGTAATCTTATTTTTTGTTTGCATTTTGGACATTTACGATAAATATGAGTGTTATGATCTTGGTATCTCTTTTTTTGATATTGATAATATTTTATAATTTTGTTTTTTATTTTGATATATATTTGGTTTTCTTTTTGCCTTTTGGATTTGTTTTTTGATAAAAATCTTATTGTTGATATTATTAATATTATTAGTTCTATGATATCTATTATTTTGCTTTTTATAATGGTATTTAATAGTATTAATATTGTACATATTATTAATAAGAATTTATATAATTCATCTATTCCATATCTTCCATCCATAAATTTATATATTTTATTCATATTCCTCCTAATAAAAGAGGGTATCTATTGATACCCAATTATTTTATTGTTTCTAATCCACCTATATATGGTCTTAATACTTCTGGCACTGTTATACTGCCATCTTCATTATAGTTATTTTCAATTAGGGCTATTAAAGCTCTAGTACTGGCTAATACAGTGTTATTTAATGTGTGAGGATAATAATTTCCTTTTTCACCTTTTATTCTTATACCTAGTCTTCTGGCTTGGGCATCTCCTAAAGTTGAACATGATCCTACTTCAAAGTATTTTTGTTGTCTTGGACTCCATGCTTCGACATCACATGATTTTACTTTTAGATCTGCTAAATCTCCAGAACAGCATTCTAATTGTCTTACTGGTATATTCATATTTCTAAATATCTCTACTGTATATTGCCACATTTTGTTATACCATTCCATTGATTCTTCTGGTTTACATAGTACTATCATTTCTTGTTTTTCAAATTGATGTACTCTATAAATACCTCTTTCTTCAATGCCATGTGCCCCTACTTCTTTTCTAAAGCAAGGAGAATATGAAGTCATGGTAATTGGTAAGTTTTCTTCTTTTATTATTTGTCCTTTGAATTTACCTATCATTGAATGTTCACTAGTTCCAATTAGGTATAAGTCTTCTCCTTCTATTTTGTACATCATGGCATCCATTTCATCAAATGACATTACGCCTGTTACGACATCACTTCTTATCATAAATGGTGGAATGCAATAAATGAATTTTTTGTCTATCATATAATCTCTAGCATATGATAGCATGGCACTTGATAATCTGGCAATATCGCCCATTAGATAATAGAAACCGTTGCCACTAGTTCTACCTGCACTATCTTTGTCTAAACCACCGACTTTGGTCATGATATCGGCATGATATGGTATTTCATAATTTGGAACTACTGGGTCACCAAACTTTTGAACTTCAACGTTTTCACTATCATCTTTTCCTATTGGTACTGATGGATCAATGATATTTGGTATTTTCATCATATCTTCTTTTAGTTTAATAGATAATTCTTCTTCTTCTTTTTCAATATCTATTAGCTTATTATTTATTTCAACTACTTTCTTCTTGTTTTCTTCGGCAACATCTTTTTTACCTTCACGCATAAGTGTTCCTATTTCACTACTTATGGTGTTTCTTTGTTGTCTTAATGTGTCTCCTTCTATTTTTAGTTTTCTTACCTTTTCATCTAATGATAATATTTCATCTACTAAAGGTAATTTTTTATCTTGAAACTTCTTTTTTATATTTTCTTTTACTAATTCTGGTGTTTTTCTTATTATTTCTATATCTATCATTGTTTTTCCTCCTACTTTATTGTTATTGGTTTCTTTATATAATATATAAATTCTTCTAATAATAGTTTTATTCTTTCTATAACATTTTTTCCTTTAAAACTTACTATTTTTTCTTTGCTTTTGTTATTTAATTGATTTATATAGGCAAAGACTGTTTGGAATTCAAAATATAATACTAACAATAATATTATTATATGTGGGTATATAATTTCTTTTATTTTTATTGATATTATTCCTAATATTAGATCTATTATTAAGAGTGTTGTTTTAAATTTTCCCACTCTCTCAGTAAATACTTTTTTGTTTTTCTTTAGTATTAGATAGTTTATGACTGATATTATTAATTCTATTATTAATGGTATTACTATTAAATAATATTTATATATTAATAATATAATTATTAATGATAAAAAATATAATTTATCACTTACGGCGTCTAAATATTGGCCAAATTTACTATATGCGGATAGTTTTCGGGCAAAATAGCCATCTAAGGCATCCGAGACTGCTCCATATATGTAAAATATTAATGATAATATTATTTTATTTTTTATAAAGAAAACAAAACCTAATATTAAAGATACAATTCGTGATATTGTTATTATATTGGGAATATTCCTTTTTAATTTATATATCATATTTTTTCCTTTCATTATTGATTATACAATAATATAGTCTAAAAATCAATTAAGTAATGTAAAATATACTAAATATAATTTACTTATTATTTTTATTTTGTTATAATTTATAAGTGGAGGATGAAATAGATGGAAAGTCTGGTTAAAAGTCTGGTAGATTTATTTAGTGGTTTGAATAAAGATGTTGTTGTATTTATTATATCAATGTTACCTTTACTTGAACTAAGAGGTGGTCTTCTTGCTGCTTCAATACTTAATGTTAGTTTTTTGCCTGGTTATATTTTAAGTATATTAGGTAATGTTTTGCCTATACCATTTTTATTATTGTTTTTGGAAAAAATTTTAAATTGGTTAGGAAAATTTAAGTCTACTAAAAAAATTGTAAATAAGTTTGAAAAGAAAGTTTTATCGAAAAAAGATCAAATTGATAAATATGGTTATATTGGACTTATGTTATTTGTAGGTATTCCACTTCCTGGTACTGGCGCTTGGACTGGTTCTGCTCTTGCGGTACTACTTGGGATGGATAGGAAGAAGTCTTTCTTCTATATATTACTTGGAGTAATTCTTGCTAGTATTATTATGAGTATTATATCTTATGGAATACTTGGTAATATTATAAGATAAAAGGTATAGTTTATGAACTATACCTTTATTTTATCAAAAGTTACTTTTCCTAAATAGCCATCTTGTAAATCTTTTATTACACGTTTATATACTCTATCATAATCTGTTTTGCTGTTTCTTAAGGCTCCTATTTTTTTACCTATTTCATCTAATATAATTATAATATCTTCTTTTTCGGTTATATTATATCTATTTATAATATTATCAGGATATTCTTTTAACATCTTCTGTATGATATAGATAGCTATATCTTCGCTATCTAACACTTCTTCTTTTATAGCAGTCATAGCCGCTAAATTATGTGCAACTGTATCATCATCTAATTTTGGCCATAATATACCTGGTGTATCTAGTAATTCTAGTTTGTCATTTATTCTTATCCATTCTAGATTTTTAGTTACTCCTGGTTTGTTACCAACGTTTGTACTTTTCTTTCCTACTAATCTATTGATTAGGGTTGATTTTCCAACATTTGGTACTCCCATTACTAAGACTCTTGCTCTTCTGGCTTTTAATCCTTTGCTTATTCTCTTATTATTTATTTCATTGATAATTGGAGATATTTTATCGAATATTACTTTAGTATTTGGATTGTGAGCTAAATCCATCGGTACCACTATATATCCTTTATCTTCATAATATTTTATCCAACCATTTGTTTTATCCATATCACATAAATCTATTTTTGTCATGATAATAACTCTTGGTTTACTATTGGTCATTTCTTCAATATCTTTATTTTTTGATGAATATGGTATACGAGCATCTACTACCTCAAATACTATATCTATTAGATCTATTTTTTCTTTTATTTCTCTTTTTGTTTTAGCCATGTGGCCTGGATACCACGAAATGGAAACTTTTGAAAAACTTTCTTGACTATCATTATTTTTCTTTTCTTGTCTCATTTTTTTCTTTTGATACATATCCATTTTAATCACTTCCCTTTTAGTAAAAACTTTTTTACACTTTTTTATAACTATTTTTTATAATAATTTAATTTTTCTAACTCTTTTATATTTTCTTTAACCCAGAGATTACCTGCAACCATTTTATTTATTTTTAATGATACTTTCATTTCATTAGTCGTAATATTCATAGTATTTTCAAGTAAAATACCTTTTTTCATTTCAAATTTTGTGATGTTTTTCCATTCTATTAAGCAGCAATCTAATATATTCCAGTTGCCTTCTACCGGAAAAATATGAATTCCTTTTTCATCAAACCCAAATAAGTATGATGTTGCTCTTTCTGACGCAATTACAATTACTGGACCAGCTGGTAAAACCCATTTTACTTTATAGGTACTATGTCCCGGCACAATATTATTTTTATAACTAAAATTCCATTTATTTAATTCTTCTTTTACTTTTTCTAAATTAAGCATATTTCTAATCTTCCTTTCATTTTATCATTTATTTGTTTCTTCTATTAATAAATCAAAATCTGATTTATATAATTTATCTTGTTTTATTCTATATTTTTCAAATTCTGTTAATGCTTTATCACAAGCTATTTCATGTGATATTTTTCCAGCATCTTTTAATATATCCCTATCATCTGCAAGCAAAAACTTATCTATTCTAGATGACCAGTCCTCCATCGTCATTGGAATATGTCTTCTCGCCCTATTTTCATCAATTTCTAAAAATGCACTAACAATTCCCTCTAAATCACTTAATTCTTCCTTATTTAAATAATTTTTAGCAATTATAACATCAGATTCCATTATCTTTCCATTAGGAGATTTTTTCCAAGAAGTCAGTCCCATATGTTTCTTTTCTGAATTTACTCTATATCCAACTGATATTATGGCATCTAAATTATAAAATTCAACATTTCTTTTATCGTATACGCTTCTTCTGACTTAGGATTGTAATCTGCTGCTGTTGCAATAAATAAATCAGTGATTTTTTCTTTATTTTTACTTCCATTCTCTATCATTCTTGCTTCTCTTAAAAAACTATGAGAATCAGACTTATATAATTGTCTTTTTTAAATTTTAAATTTATCATATTCTTTATATTGAAAGCTTCTCAGTTTGAATTACAAGATAACTTTGCTTAAAGTATATCTACTTGTTTAAATCAGCGTTTAGCGCCTCTAAATATTTTTTAAGAAATTCATCTTTATGCTTTGAATTGTACTGCATAATAAATCGTGGATGTTCTAATGGTATGATTTTTTTAAAGAAATGGTACTTATTATTTATTTTAGTCATAAAATCATAGTTTTTGCCACTACCTATACAATAGCATACTGAGGTGTCAATTCCAAAATTGATTTGTGATTTTATTGAATTTATAATTAGTGAATATAATGTTTCTTGTAGTTTTTTATTATCGTAATAATTACAATTAACATTTTTTCCTTTAGAATTTGTTTTTACTATTCCAATTGGGCAAACAAAATTCATATAAAAATCTGAATAAAATTTTTCACAACCACCATATTTTTCAATTACTTCGTATAAAAATCCTGATGAAGACTTGTTTATATAAAATTTATCAATTATAATTCCTGTTTCTTTTTGAAGATGCAATGCATCTTCAAATGGCACTCCTGTAACAGCTGTTCCACGACGTGCTGGTGAACTTCCTAAGATTAGACGACGGTTATTTCTATCATTATAAAATTTTTTATAAAATGATGTTGAAATTTTACGAACAGTTTCTTTTTTATCTCCATTAAATGGGTTTATAATTTTGAAGCCTTCTGGTAATTCTATTGATATATTTGATAGATTTTCGTCAAATTGTATCACTTTTTGAGCAAATGTTTTTTCTTCGTTCATTTATTACCTCCAAGTTTTACATCTTGTAATTTTTTTAATTATTTAGTTATTTTTTTTATTTTAATTCCTAGAACACCATATTTTTCTTGTTCTTCTTTGGAATAATAGTTTTCCATGTCTTTAGGATTAGCTTCTTCATTAATAGAATAACCAATTTCTATTTTATTGAAGTGTTTATATAGTTCTTCGAAACTATTATATTTAAATAAATCTATTACTTCTACTAATAGTTTTTCATTAGTTACTTTGTTAGTAAATTCTATATAATCTCCTACTGTTAACAGCTTTCTTTTTTTATCATTTAATCTTAGTTCTATTGTTTTTGTTCCGTTTTTGATACATTCAAACGGCTCGTTATTTAATTTCATTTCGTGTTTCATAATTGCCTCCTACATATAATTTTATCATATGTGGCTTATTTTGTCATTCTTTTTATGTATTTAAAAACATCTCATTAGAGATGTTTTACTGAAATTAATGATACATTAAATTAACTGCTTGGGCCTGTTGGTCCTTGCGGTATAGTTAAATTTAATACATAATTAGGAGCATCACCTGTTATTGTGGCTGCTGCCTGTGTTCCTGGCGCACCTGTTGAAATTGTCCCAATAGTTAAGACCGGTGTTG